>OAUK01000690.1_pt1 | contig 13628 bp, 10 predicted proteins | sample 1495131 | NCBI WGS metagenome assembly OAUK01 (sample SAMEA2580009, study PRJEB22360) | human gut metagenome | biome: human gut; feature: human-associated habitat; material: faeces | place: Denmark | collected 2008/2010 | reverse complement strand
ACCGCACGATGGGTGCTGTGAGAGAGGGGCGGGGAAACCCGTCCCCCTACTCGATTAGCGGCTCAACAACCCAAGTGGCTCTGGTTGGCGTTCTCACGGCCCTTACTCTCTTCAAGGCTTTCAGTAATTTCTCAACCGAGTTATCCGGGAGCTTCAGTTCCTGAGTTTCTCTTTTCTTAGCTTGTACTGTTATTGCCATTCTCAGGGACTGGGCGATTATGTGCACCATCAGCTTACCTATGTAGGAAGTCTGGGTTGCCTGCAATCGGTCCCCGCCATTAAGGACTTTAAATTGTCTGAAGGCAACCTCAACAATATTTCTTCGTCTGTAAATTCTTAAAGCCTCAATCGGATCTTCGAGCCAGTCGCTGCGGATAACAAAGTAGCCGGCAGTACGCTCCCAGAATCGAAGCGCTTCAAGGTTCTTTTCCCATATTTTCTTTTCTTTGCCGTCATGCTCTTCTTTGCGCTCGGTTATGAAGCGAGCAACGAAGTTCCAGTCATCTCGGTCCACGACTTGTCCGCTGCGCTTTTTATCCAGAACCTTGTCGACTTTCTTAAGCAACTGTTTTTGCTGTGATAGAGCAATTTCGGGGAATCGGTAAAGATGCACAAAGCAGGTGCGATCTATCGAACCGCCCTCTGTGTTTTGCTTCCAGTCTTCCTTAATGGTTCTGCAATAAACGTCGTATTCGCTGTTGTAGAAAGCGAGGTCGCAAAGTGCTTCACGGAACTTCGCAAATTTATCTTTCAGGCCTTTTTCTACGATAGGAACGCCGGCGACGAAGCTGACGTCGGTATTAAAAAGACTCTGGAGATTCATTATCGACGAGTAGCCGCGGTCGGTAACCAGAACTGTCTCGTCGAGGTCAAAGCCGTAACTTTTCATCTGGGCCAGAACGGACCTATAGACCGACTTATCGGTGATCGAACCTTCATCTTCTCGGGCATAGCAGACATCTCCGTTCAAGAAATCAACGGCTAGCGTAAGGTTTATTTGCTTGAGTTCGGGATTCTGTTTGGCGTGTCCGTAAGCCGCATCCTCGATTGTCATAGAGAAGGTGCTTATCGCCGTAGAGTCCAGCGCCATATACATTTTTTGCAATGTTGAAGGCGGCAAGTCCGAGCCTTTTTTCTTCGCCTCCTGTTTTATTCCCTCAAGCCATTTCTGATAGTTTTCTTTAGACCGGTCAAATCGCATACGGAAATAATTAACCATGTCCTCATGGTCGACTTGAGCAAGCAGTTCACTGATGCGCTGAGAACTCAAAGGAGCACTCACGGGAAGCCAGTTGTCCGGAAGCCAGTCTTCATAGCCGTTCATGGCGCCTCCCTCTAAAAGCTGATAGATAGCTAAAGCCAAAAGATTGGTTCCTAATTCTTTTCCAAAGACAGCCTGCAGATTTTGGAGAATTCGGTTCCTAGAGGCGAACTGCCAAAGAGCCCAAGTGGCGGCATAAGAAAGATTGTTTGAAGCCCAAGAGACCTCGCGCTGTTCGACTTCTTCTGCAACATCCTGCTCAGATCTTTCAACGAGGCGGCGATTTTCAAAATAAAGCGTCTTGCCTTCGTACTCAGGATGATTAGATAAGTACTTTTTGCCCGGCTTAACTCTGCCGGTTATTTCATTAAGCGTGCCGACATAAATCCTTTTGACAATTCTTGATTGTTTCTTCTCCGGATTCCACTCATTTCTGTAGCCGTAAACATAGGTGGAATCACCTTTTCTGAAGGTGGAGAAACGGAAATGGTCATCGGGCAGAGTTCTTGGTCGAGCCATAATAGTCCTTATCAATATCTATGGACTATAATAACAGGAATTTCCCTTGGAATCAAATTCAACTCATTAAATTTACGAAAGATTTTTCTCAGGGTGAAAAAATCCCGGAGCTATGCCCCGGGAGTTCGGGCTAAAAGGAAAACGGCCGGAACCAAGAGGCTCAAGCCGTTCTTCACAAGATTCAATCAATAGACTTCCTCTACGTATTTTCGGGTTTCCGGACCGTTCGGCGGAGGGGCGGGTTTTTCAATCTTAGGAATTTCTCCGTTCAAAGAATGCAGGAAGGCGACGATGTCTTCAACTTGTTTCTCGCTCAGATTTGTATCGAGCTGAATATCTGCCATCTTTTTGACGGCTTCCGGCAAGGTTTTAACAGCACCGTCATGGAAATAAGGAGCGGTTCTTTCAATATTCAAAAGCGTAGGAACTTTAAACATCATTTCGTCCCAGGGCTTGCCGCTGACATCCATACGTCCTTTGGATGGATTGTCGGTCACGTAAGGCCGAATCGAGCCGACTTTCTGGAATGAGGTTCCGCCTAACAGATTTCCACTGTGGCATCGGACGCAGCCGGATCTTCTAAATAGTCTTAAGCCGTCAATTTGTTGCTGCGTAAGTGCGGTTTTATCGCCTTTCAAATAACGCTCAAACGGAGCATTTGGTGTTGTCAATGTGGTTTCAAAAGCAGCCAGAGCTTCTGCGATCTCGCTGAAAGTCGGATTCTTGCTTCCGAAGGCCTTTTCAAAATAGGGTCTGTATCCGGGAATGGATCAGATAACTCCTTCGGCTAATTCCGGCGTCATTGCTATTTCGAGGGGATTGGTAATTGGGCCGGTAGCTTGTTCGGCTAGGTTTTTGGCTCTCCCATCCCAAAACTGTGCAATCTGCTTTTCCGCGTTAAACACTGTCGGGGAGTTCACGGTACCTTTTCGTCCGGCGTAACCGACAGAAAGCGGCTTGGTATCTGCACCGTTTGTAGAAAGATCGTGGCAGCTGTTGCAGGAAATCTTTCCTGACAAGGACAATCTCGGATCAAACCAAAGTATTTTGCCGAGTTCGATTTTTGCTTCCTGCTGAGGCGTTTTAGAAACATTAACGGAATCAAGAAACGCCGCAGAGGCTGACAAAGCAGTGAGGGCTAAGAGGGAAGCGATGATTAATTTTGTTCTCATGAATCGCTCCGAAGAGGAATATTAGATTGATGTTAGTCGCGGATGACGTCTCGGAGGAGGTCTTTCACTCAGATTAAGCTGAAAATTTCTTCTACAGTACAGCCTAATGGTTAGTACGGAGAGAATGTCCTCAAACGCTTTGGTAGCTGTGCCCCGGAAGACAAAAGTAAAATCCAAAGAAGCTTGGGGTGAAGTGCCCTTTGAGGAGAAAGCAAATGAAGTCAGGGAAGATTTTTGTCTTGACTGGAGCCTTTTTGGTAATGACTAGTATTGCAAATGCAAAATTGCCCGGCTATACGGATGGCGCAGAATTGATGCAGCCGAACATTGAGAATGGCCAGATCGACTCAATGTCGGGAATTATTTATTCTCAAGTTAAAGGATTGAGAAGCAATCGAGCACTCCTCATGACCGTGATGATTCCGCGTGACGGCAAGTCAAAACCGGCAATTATTTACTTCCCCGGCGGCGGATTTACTTCTGCGGACCATGAAAAATTCACCGAAATGAGAACAGCTTTAGCCAAGGCAGGATTTGTTGTTGCGGCAGCCGAATATCGAACAGTTCCGACAAAATATCCGGCATTAGTCAATGACGCAAAAGCTGCCGTTCGTTTCCTTCGTGAACATGCCAAAGAGTATGGCATTGACCTAGAAAAGATTGGTGTACTTGGCGACTCTGCCGGTGGCTACCTTGCTCAAATGTCCGGAGCGACCAACGGTGAGAAGCAGTTTGATAAAGGCGATTTTCTGAATCAGTCTTCCGACGTTCAGGCAGTCGTATCTCTGTATGGGCTGTCGGACCTTCGCAATATTGGCGAAGGATTCCCGGAAGAAATTCGAGTTGTGCATGATTCGCCCGCTGTGACTGAAGCTTTGTTAGTGAACGGCCCGGCGTTCAATACTTTCCCCGGCGAAAGCATTACGAAAGATCCGAAGAAAATGCTTGATGCCAGCCCTCTCGGACACGTCAGCGGTAATGAACCTCCTTTCCTTCTTCTGCACGGAAGCGCTGATCCATTGGTCAGTCCTGAACAAAGTGCCAGCATGTACCAAGCTTTGAAGGCGAAGAATCAAGATGTGAAATATATCTTGGTAGAAGGTGCAAAACACGGAGACCTCCCCTGGTATCAGCCGAATATCATCAATACTGTTGTGAATTTCTTTAAAGAGAAACTCGGAGATCCGGCCAAAATTGCCGAAAGTAAACAAGTGAAAGGTGGAAACCTCTAGTTTTTGGTTCAAGCTAACCGATCAGGAGCGCCGGGCGCATCTGGAAACATCTTCGGAATTAAGGAACTACGAATTTGAAATTGTGGCATTGGGCACAGTAGTTTTCCGGCTTCTCATGCTGCAAATGGCACAAGATGCAGTCACCGTTATGAGGAGCGGCATGAGGGTTTGCGCCCGGAAGATTACGTGTCTTTTCTGCTAGCGCTGCCTTCTGGTGGCACTGTGTGCAGGTTTCTTCAGTGGGGTACTGAGGATTTTTCATGTCCGTACCATGGCAGGATTGGCACTGAACACCTTTTGCTTGGTGCATATCTGCTCCCAGCTTATCCGCGCTGAAGGAGGGCAGAGAAAAACAAAGACAAGAAAGTAAGAACAGTGCTTTTAGTAGATTCTGATTGTTCATTTTTTCTTTTGCTGAGGAATTTCGAAGTTTCAATCAGCGGCTTTGATGCCGCTGATTGAAAAGTAACGGCTAGCTCCAGTTTTGCTCCTGAGCAGCATTTCGTCCGGCAATTCGTCCGTTGGCTAAGCAGTCAAGGACGGCACAAGAGCCGAGTCTCACGGCACCGTGAACGCCTCCTGTCGATTCGCCCGCAGCATAAAGGCCGGGGATGGGTTTGTCGCTGGATACGTCGATGACCTGACCTTTGCTATTGGTTTCCAAGCCGCCCATGCAGTGGTGAACCTTTGGAGAAAGAATTGAGCAGTACCAAGGTCCTGTTCCGATAGCCTGCGCTCCTTTGTAGATTTTTCTGCCCATCTCGTCCGGAGTGCCTTCGGCCTGGTGCTTGTTGTAGTCAGCAATAGTAGCCTGCAGAGCACCCATCGGCACATTGTATTGTTTTGCCAGATCTTCCAAGGTGGCGAATTTATGCACAACCTTTCTTTCGAGCTGCTTATCCAAAATTCCAGGACGGCTCTTCTGAATTGTCAGATCAACCGCGGATTGATCCGCTAATGCGATGCAGGTATGGCCTTTATTGTTATTGGTGATAACAGCGTCGGCGCGGATCTTTCGATTAGCTAATTCATTGACAAATCTTTTGCCCGTGGCGCAGTCAATCCAAATTCCCTGTGTTGCTGCAGCGCCTTGTGCGAAGTACAAGGCGACGCCCATGCCTTTTTCCTCAGGAGAATTCCAGGGACCGCATTGAATCCAGTCAGCTTGGATCAAATTCCCTCCAATTCTGGAAGCTTCTCTCCAAAGTTCCGAGGTAGCACCGGGCTGGTTCGTCGTGTCGAATTTGTCCGTCAGTTTTGGATCATGTTTCATGCGGTAGTTCACATCCGCGCCGAAACCTCCGTGGCAAAGGATTACAGCCTTATTGGCTTTGATGAACTTAACTCTGCCGGATTGTGCGTTCGGGAATCGGTAGCCTTCTCTAACCTGCAGACCCTTGACTCGTCCGTCTTCATCACGAATGATTCTTTCCACGTAGACACGCAGTCTGACAGGAATACCTAATTTCTTGGCATAGGCAAGCTGCTTGTGAACAATTTCAGATCCGGAACCGTTGATGGTGTAGACGTGACGAGGAACGGAGTGGCCGCCTTCCTGTCCGACTTTGTCGTTGTACTGAACACCGAGCTCTTTTACCGTCCACTCGTAGGTCGGCAAAGCTTCTTCAGTCATTGCTTTGATTTTTTCAGGATAGCCATAACCAAGTCCGGCGGTGATCATGTCACTTGCCAGGAGTTCAGGAGAATCTTTGATGCCTAATTTAACCTGAGCAGGATTTCCGGGAACCGCAAAAATACCGCCGTTAATGACGGAGTTTCCTCCGGGAGCTCTCATCTTTTCTAAGACAATAACATTGCCGGCATTTGCATTTTTAGCTTCTGCGGCCGCGGCAAGACCGGCAAATCCGGAACCGACAACAATGATGTCAACTTCTTCATCCCACTTTGCAGGCATTGGGTCCTTGCTTGCAGCATTTGCAGTTATGGAAATTAAGGAGGAAGTTGCCAACAGGGCGGAGGACGATAAGAACTTTCTTCTATTGAGGGGGTTCATGAATTTCTCCTTAGAAAATAATAAGTTATGGATATAATCGTAAACACTTCTTTCTAACTCCACCATGTTTTCTCTAAACTCTTAATTGTGAAATAAACAATTAAGAAGAAATATGAAAATCTCGGAGAGACTTCTTGTCTGGCAAGTGCTTTTATCACTGTCTGAAGGAAAAGGTTTTTCTTTAGCGGCAGACAAGTTTGGACGAGATGAAGCTTTTTATTGCCGACTAACACATGGTCTTGAAACAGAAATCGGAATCAGGTTAACGGAACCTCACTCACGGCCGGTTCGTTTAACTCAAGAGGCCATTGAGCTGCTGCCTGAGATTGAATGCTATTTGGAAGCAGCAAAGAAATTAAAAGAAAAAATTTCGGCGTCCGGAAGTCAAAATTTAGCGCTGAAGCTTGGAATACCGGTCAACGTGCCCCGCACTAGCTTTGTAGAACTCATTCAAAGCTACAGACAGAAGGATCCCAATCTTAAAGTAGAGATTCTTTCTGATGTGGATCATGAGGATGTGATTTCCTGCAAGGTGGATGTCGCGTATTTGCCGTATCGTCCGCCTGCAGAAAGCTTGTTCATTTGGGATGTCAACAAAGTTGGGAATGTTCCTTTAGCTACGCCGGAATATGTTCGGAAAAGAGGGGATCCGCAAAGTCCTGAGGATTTGAGAACTCATGACATCATTTTGAGAACAGGACGAAACTATCCGGTTACTACTCATTTGCAGAAAGGCGGGGAAATTCGAGTGCTTGAATGCAGACAAATTGTTTTCTCCGGTGACGTTCTCTCAGGTCGAGAATGGCTGATGGCAGGCATGGGAATCGCGATTGATTTGTCTCTAGCGTTTTGCTGGAAAGATATAGAACAGGGAAGATTAATTCCCGTTTTAAACGGTTGGAGTAGGATGCCGTGGGATCTAACGGTAGTAGTGAAGAAACAGGCTTTGTCTAATCGTCGGCTCGTTTCATTTGCTAGAGCAATCGTTGAATACGAATCAAAGGCATCTGAAAATCGTGCGAATTTCCACGCACGAGAACTGAAAAAATTAGTGGCTAAACAAGGAATTAAAGCGGCTAATTAATCATTCGTTTTTTTGCAGACTGCCGTGAAATCTTTCTTTCGGTCGTAGACAACGGACTTCACGTCCAGAAGACCGAGAAGTGAGGAGAAAAGCTGGTCATGAGAAGCGTCCGCTTTTGCCTGCTCCCGCAGGCAGACGTCATTTAGGCCGAATTTTTGCTCAAAACCTTTAGACAGCCATAACAGCATGGGTACTTCTTTTTGCTCTTTCGGTGCGATTAATTCCGGAGCCCCGTGCAGGTACATATTGTTTTCGCCGAGACTTTCTCCGTGATCACTGACATAAAGCAGACCTGTATCAAAACCGTCTAGACCCTTTAACCAGTCAATGACGCCGGCTAAAAAGTGATCGGTGTAAAGGATTGCGTTGTCATAAGCATTGACGATCTCTTCCCTCGTACAGTTGTTGAGTTTTTCATCCGTGCAGACAGGCTTAAAGACTTCAAAGTTTTTAGGATAGCGTTTGGAATAAGCAGGGCCGTGGTTGCCGAGCTGGTGCATAAAGACTACCGTAGTTTTGCCGGGTTTCAAGATTTCTGAAGTATCTATACCGGCCAATAAGGCCTCGTCATAGCATCTCGGTCCTGAGCAAAGTGAAGGGGCCTTGGTTTTAGAAATGGACAAGGACGGAACACCTTTACAAACACCTTTGCATCCGGATTGGTTATCCACCCAAAACACGTTGACACCAGCTCTTTGCAGAATCGGCAAGAGGCTTTCTTCTTTCAGGATTCTGTCTCTGTCGTAGTGGTCTCGACCTACTCTGCTGAACATGCAGGGCAAAGAGATATCGGTACTGGTTCCGCAGGAAATCGTTTTACTGAACGGAATGACATTTCTGGCACGCAGCTGAGGCGTTGTGTCTCGGTGGTAGCCCGCAAGGCCCCAATTCGCTAATCGAGCGGTTTCCCCGACAACAACGATAAAAAGTGTTCCCTTGTCTTTGCTGTGGCTGGCCCCAAGCGTGGGTTTGGGATCGATGACAATGCGAGGTGTATCAACTTCTGTGGAACCGTCCTTAAATACGGCTTTGTAGGTTCCGCTGAAAACGTTCACCGGAGAGATTAAATTTCGAAGAACCGGCTCGGAGCGAATAAGCGAAGAGACGCCCTGGAAATTGAGCATTAAGAAGCAAACGCCAATGACCAGTCCCATTAAACCTTGGAATAAGCCGCGTACAAAAGAAGAATGCTTAATCGGAACAAAGAAAGTCAGATAGGACTGCGGAAGGCATAGAAAGGCGAATTCTAAGAAGAACTTAGCAGTCAGGAGTTCCGCGGCTTCAGCTGTATCGGTAGCGAGCGCATTGCGCATCATTTCGGAATTAATAATGGTCCCGTACTGATAATTGAAGTACAAAGCCCCGGCTGCGCAGACCGTAAAGAATAAGCTGAAGGCTTTGATTAAGAAACTGTAGTTTAAGAGCCGGAGAACCGCGAAAAACGCAGAAAAAAGAATAAAAGCACAAACTGCAAGCAGCCATAAATCAGATGGTGAAAACTTCAGAGCCGAACATGCTTTCGAGAAGAACGGCAGGTTAAAAATGAAAGTAAGGAAGAAAGCCGATATTAAGCAATAAGAAAGTGTAGAAATGGGTTTTTGGCGAATTCTTATCGGAGCTTTTGGAAAGAAAAATAACCTGTAGAACAGGGCGCAAATGGCCCAGTCCAGAAACATCGTGGCAAAAGAATGGGAGAGAAAATGTGCGCCTTGCGCCTGACGCCCAAGCCCCAAGATCCATCCTAAAACAAAGGCGAGGATAAGAAAAAGCCATGCTTTTTTAAGTTTGAGCTGCCGAAATGCAAAGTAGAGCGCAAAGAGGCAAAAACCGGAAGAGGTATGACCGGCGGGGAAACATTTTCCGGCGCTGCCGTTTCCGCCGTACTGAGGAAGTGACCAAGGGCACGGAGAGGCGGATAGAGACTTCAAACCGCTGATGATGAGCGCACAGGCCGAAATAGAAAGCGCGACGTACAGACAGACCTTTCGGTAAGGTTTTAATCGGGCGAACTGCTTCAAATAAGAAAGTAGAAAAAGAATAAGCGAGCTGACTGCCACGGCGACTGCAACATACTTTGCGCCTTTATGAAGTACCGCAGAAAAGAAAAAACTTCCGGTTCCGAGCCAATTGGTTCCGGAGATATAAAAAGGAGCGGCAAAGAAAGAGTCGATCGGTGCGTAGCGAAACTCCGAAATTAGGCAGAGCAACCACAAAGGAAGCAATACCGTTAGAATGTCATTGAAGCTCCAAACCAGAAAAGAATTGGTCTTCTTTGGCATACTTGAATTCATCGTCTACAACTCCGCACCGATCGGAAGATAAGTATGGATCTCTTGCCTGAAATGACGGGTTAAGCGATCGTGAAAACTACGTTAAAAACGAACAGATATGCCGACGATTTTGATTGTGGAAGACAACGAGGACATTAGGCTCAACCTCGTTGAATATTTAGAGTCCAAAAATTACCAGACCGACAACACGGATGACGGCTTGAAAGCTTTGGCTTTAACAATCGTTAATAAATACGACCTCATCGTCCTGGACATCATGATTCCCGGCATGGACGGACTGCGCCTTTGCCACGAACTGAGAAGCCGGGGCAACACAACTCCTATTATTATCCTGAGTGCTAAGGATAGTACGGACGACCGCATCATGGGGCTTTCCGAAGGCGCGGATGATTATTTGGTTAAACCATTCTCCTTAGCGGAACTCCTGCTGAGAATTCAGGCAGTTCTTCGCCGCAGTTCAACTCCCGAAGAAAAAGTTCTTCAGGTCGGCAACCTCAGGCTCGAACTCGACAGCAAGCGCGTCTTTCGAGGAGATACGGAGCTCAAACTTAATCCGACAGCTTTCCGGATTTTGGCCTTTCTGATGCAGAAAAGTCCCGAAGTTGTTTCTCGTGAAGAAATTGAAGATGAAATCTGGGGTTTCCAGCGAGTGGCCGGAGATAATTTGAGAGCTCACATTTACCAAATTCGAAAAATCGTAGACAAGCCTTTTGAAGAGCCGCTGATTGAAACGCGTCACGGATTCGGCTGGGCGGTACGCGCAAAAGAGGATCTGGAAGAATGAAAAAAGGTCGTTCGCTCAAACAGTCATTAGGAATGCTTTGCGGCGTGATTGCAGCCGCCTGCGCGGTTCTGTATTCCATCACGTTGGTTTACGTTTTAGAGACGGCAGAGAGCAAGCTCATGGCATCTGTGATGGACGATATGCTGCAGACTGTTGTGACTGCAGATATCCTGCAGGGGAAACCGCCGCGTCTTGATCAGGTTTCCCGCCTTTATATTGAAGGAGATCCCAGCCGTGAGATCCCGGACCTATTCAGGCACAATCCGCAAGGATATACGGAATTTACGGACGGCGAAGATCTTCATACCTATACCAAAATCATCAACGGGAAGCGTTATGTTCTGACGCGTCATCAAGGCAATTTTGAGATTTGGGAGAGACATCTTTTTCGAATCGGCGTAGTCGGATTCCTGCTTCTTATTGCGATTTGCTCTTTTGTGGGTTGGTATTTGGGTCGCAAGCTGCTGTCTCCTTTAGGACAGCTGACTAAGGAAGCGGTAAGAGCCGAGGGGTTGATTCAGAACGGCAAAATCTACACGGAAGAAATCTTTAAAGGGCACTGGCCGGAAAACGAAATCGGAGAATTGGAACGCTCTTTTAAAGCGTTGGTTTCCAAACTCAAAGTCCTCGCGATGAAGGAAAGAGCGTTTTCCACCGAGGTCAGTCACGAGGTTCGTACTCCGCTGACGGTGATCGATACGAGTCTCGAACTTCTCAATGAACAGGTTCAAGGCAACGACCGTCAAAAAACATTAATTCGTCGTGCACAGAATGCCTCTTCTCGAATCAAAGGGATGGCGGAAGTTTTCTTAAATATCGGACGCGCTCGAACGGGTCAGAACAACGCACTTTGTTCGATGTCCGAGCTTATAGCCGGCTTGAAAGAGTCGTGGAAACAAAAAGCCGAAAACAAAGGGTTGAAGCTTTCTATCGAAATGAAGAACATGCCCAAGCAGACATTTAACGAAGTACTTGGCGCAACGATCTTCGATAACCTCGTCTTCAATTCTATTCACTACACGGACAACGGTTCGGTGACCGTCATCGTTGATGAAGATCAAGCCATCATTCGTGATACAGGGATCGGAATAAAAGAAGAAGATAGAGAAAAGGTTTTTGACCGCGGTTTTAGGGCCGGTCAAGGCGGCCGCGGCCATTATCAGGGATTCGGTTTAGGACTGGCGATTTCTAAGCGTGCGGCCGAAGCGCTGGGCTGGAGCATTTCGCTCAAATCCGAAGTCGGCAAAGGCACCGACTTCGTGATTCGTTTCAAACCGGAGTCAGTTGACGAGGTTAACAGCAATCAATAGGAAGGGTAGGACGAAGATCATGGCAACAGTGCTTGCGCCGATGGCTTCAGAGGCAAATTCTTCGTCCCCGCCGTAGGCTTTAGAGAGCACGGCAATCACAGAAGAGACCGGCAGTGCGGAAGCCAAGATGAAGCACTTCCGCATGAGCGGGTCCATGTCTAAAGACATCGTGCACAAATACATCGTTATCGGGCGAATGACGTAGCAGGAGAGGAGAATCAGCCAGACTTCTCTCGGGAGTTTTTTGAGTTTCTCAAAACCAATTTGCCAAACCGTAATTCCGACAAAGACTAAAGCCAGCGGTGTCGCTAATTGGCCGATTGTATGGGTCGACTGGGAGATGAATTTAGGAACGGGAATCGACAGAAGGACAACGATTAAACCGATAAGGAAACCCATCAGCGGCGGGGAAAGCAGCATCTTGAGTCCGCGAACCGAGAAGATCTTAGGTTCTTCTGTCATGCCTCGGCGCGCACCGTCTAACTGGATGTTAAAGATGCCGACGGTCCAAATGAAGACGCAATTGGCAAAGAAGTAGACGAGCAAATAAGGAATTCCGTCCGAGCCGTACATTGTCTGTACCAGAGGGACGCCGACGAACAAAACGGTTGCGCCGGTAAATGCGGCAATGAACGTTCCTTTCATGTGAGGCCGAACCCAGCCGAGCTTAATGAAGAGAACAGAGATTAAAAAGTTCAAACCAACCGTCAGGAACGGGAGTCCGGCAAACTTAAGCAGGTTAAAGAGTTCGCCTTGCGAAAACTTAGAGATAACAGAATAAAAGAGAAAGCACGGCAGGGCAGCGTTGACGAGTTTAGAGACGATGCCGTGGTGCGAGGGTGCATCGAACCAGCCTTTTCGGGCGAGAAACACACCGAAGCCGATCACGATGAGTAAAACGCAGACCGCGGATAGTGAATGAAGTATAGTGGCGGCTAACATTATTTTTCCTTGGAACTTGCTGATAGTTTAGACCAGCAATCATCGTCAATCGGCGAAGGAAAGATCCTAAAAACTAAAGCAAAAACCGCCTTAGAAAAGGCGGTCGGAAGCACGTGTGAACATGTTCACACAAGAAAATTACAGAGCTTCTACGAGCTTTAAAGCAGCTGTGACAGAGGCGAAGAATGCCTTGATGCCGGCGTTTTGTGTCTTGCTGTCGATGTTTTGCTCCGCAGTCGGCCACCAGGCAAGGATTTCTGTTTTAACGAACTGCTGGGCCTCTTCGATTTTGTCTTCGGCTAAAAGATGACCGAGGAAAGCGAGCTCGACGGCGATGTGGTCATCAGGCAGGTTGGAAGTGTTCTGAAGGCCTTTGCTGAGATACGTTTTAAAAGCTTCGTGGGTGTTCTTTCCGGTCACGGTAATCAGACCGCCGGCCCAGAAAGAATGCGTCATTCCGATCGTCGTGTCGCCGACACCGTAAAAGAGTTTAGCGGCATCGCGGTCAAAGTCTTCATTAAAAGTGACGTCGCCGAAACGAGGACCGTTAAAACCGACTTCATCGGCTATGCTGTTAAAAGCTTCTGCAGCCTTGGGGTAGACGGAAGTTTTATTCTCATGCGGGTCGAGAATAATTTCACTTAAGACGGTGATGATTTTAGCTAATGCTTCTGAGCATTCTTCTCGAGTGATTTCTTGGTAATTCATATTTATCCTTTGGGACTGCGGACAAAAACTGCGCAGAATTTTTTCATTGCAAGGAACTGTATCAGTTAAGTGATCGTAGGGCGAGCTTTTTAATTCGGACTTAGGGAAAACTGAGAGACAAGCAGGTGACGACTCCCGAAAATTAGTCTTATCGAAAATAAGGACGGCAGTCTCCAAACCTAAAGTTGGAAAATCCATCGAGTCGGGTTGTTATTTTCGAGGCACGAGCCATTTTCCTGTTTTGGGAAAAGTTGAGATCGAGTAGGGGGACGGGTTTCCCCGCCCCTCTCTCACAGCACCCATCGTGCGGT
>OAUK01000689.1_pt1 | contig 13635 bp, 10 predicted proteins | sample 1495131 | NCBI WGS metagenome assembly OAUK01 (sample SAMEA2580009, study PRJEB22360) | human gut metagenome | biome: human gut; feature: human-associated habitat; material: faeces | place: Denmark | collected 2008/2010 | reverse complement strand
TGGGCTACTGAGCCGACGGGTTGGGGGACACAACCCCCACAAAAGCCATATCCATAGCGGCAGGACGAGGTACTTACTCCTTGGGCAGGGTACAGACCCCAACCCTCTGTATGGTCTGCTCCCGTTTCTTGGAGAACAAGAAGTTCGAGCCACAGCAATTCTGGCAACTCAGCCTTGCCGTAAAGGAAGGTGATGAGAGTTTCCGTTTCTCTTCTGCCGACCGCTGGTTTGATAAGACGGAAGCCTCCGCCCTGTATGAAAAGCTCAAACAAGCTTCTGTTGCCACCGTGGAAACGATTGTGCGCAAGGAGACCAGACAGGAACCACCGCTTCTGTATGATTTGACCACTCTTCAGAAAGAAGCGAACAGCCGATACGGATACACGGCAGAACAAACCCTTTCCTTGGCGCAGAAACTCTATGAGAAGGCATACATTACCTATCCTCGCACGGGCAGCCGCCATATTCCCGAAGATGTCTTTGCCGAAATACCTGCCCTGATAGCCTTTTTACACGACCATCCCGTCTGGGGTATCCATGCCCGCCGACTGACCGAACTTAATGCGCATTCGGTGGACGGCAAGAAAGTGACCGACCACCACGCCCTGCTCATTACGGGCAAGAAGCCGATAGACATATTCGGAGAGGAAGTAGTCATCTACGATATGATAGTCGGACGTATGCTCGAAGCCTTCTCCGCCCGATGCGTGAAGGATGTCAGTACGGTTACTGCCGCCTGCGAAGGCGTGAAGTTCATTCTCAAAGGTGAAATCATCAAGGAAGAGGGTTGGCGTACTATCCTCAAAAACAGCAGGAAGAAAGACAAGGAGCAGGCAGAAGCCGAAGAACGAGAAAGTCGGGAGAATGGAGAAGGCATCATCATCCCCCAATGGGAGGAAGGCGGACAGCTTCCGCTCTGTGCCTGTTCGCTGGCACAAGGAACGACCAAGCCCAAGCCCCTGCACACGGAAAGTTCGCTGTTGGCAGCGATGGAGACAGCAGGTAAGGAATTGGAGGACGAAGAACTGCGTGCGCAGCTCAAAGATTGCGGTATCGGCACACCCGCTACCCGTGCCGCCGTCATCGAAACCCTCTTTGCCCGTGAATACATGGTACGCCAAAAGAAGTCGCTCGTCCCCACGGAGAAAGGACTTGCCGTCTATTCCATCGTCCGAGAGATGAAAATAGGCAATGCCGAAATGACCGGACAATGGGAAGCGGACTTGGCGAAAATCGAACGGGGAGAGTTGAAAGAGCGGGACTTCCGCAAGGGCATCGAAAGCTATGCCACACAGATTACCGACGAACTGCTCTCCTCCAAAATCCTCTTTCCCAAGAAACAGAGCGACATCCATTGCCCCAAATGCGGCAAAGGCTCACTGGTCTTCTATCCCCGATGTGCCAAATGCTCTGATGCCGATTGCGGGCTGACGCTTTTCCGCAGCGTGGCAGGCAAGAGCCTCACGGACGAGCAACTGACGCAGTTGGCGGTAAACGGAGAGACTGGCATCATCAAGGGCTTTACCTCCAAAACGGGCAAGAGCTTCGAGGCTTCCCTCTCCTTGGACGGAGAGTTCAAGACGGTCTTTGTCTTCCCCGAACGTAAGAAACCGGGCAAATCCCGAAGGTAAATCCCCGTAAATTGCTAATTTTGCCACTGAATGATGCGGTCATAAACAATCATCTTGTTTTTACTGCGGATTTTAGTGGTGGCACTCGGCGGGGACGTCGAGTGCCTTTGCATTATATACCTCACTAAAATCATTCAAAATGACAGCCATTCATTTTTCATACTACGAGCTTTCCCTGCTCTCTTTTCTTCGGGAAAGCCATCCCGAAAAAGCCGATGACATCCCTTTTGTCAAAGAACGTGCGGCAGGTGCTTCCAAAGCCTATGCCGAAGCCTTCAATGCCGGACTTCCCATAGCCGAATGTATTGGCATCGCTAACAATACGCTCTATGCGGGTCTGCACTTTTCCCGCCACGATACCATCTCTTCCGTTCTTTGGAACGAGTTCTCTGCTGAAGTGCCGCTTGAAGCTGTCAGGGAGACCGCCATCCGCCTGCGCCCGCTCTTAGAAAGCATCTTCGCCAAGTATCCTATTTCGGACGAGTTCGCCTATATGCCCGAATACAACTCCCTCTATACGGAGATTACGGGTTTTGTTCAACTAAAACTCGAAGAAGATGGCAAGTTATAACAAGAAGGAGCATCTAAGGGCGAACATAGAAGCCATAAAGACCATCTTTGCCCTGCATCGGGAACAACGCACGGCAACGGAGGAGGAAATGGAGGTGTTGCGGGCTTATACGGGCTTCGGCGCATTGAAGTGTATTCTTTCTCCTGCAAACACGATGGAGGACATCGCCCGATGGAACAAGTCGGAGTTGGAACTTTTCCCCTTGGTGATGGAACTGCATCGCACCATTCGGGACAACACCACCTCCGAATCGCAATACAAGAGCTATATGCAGAGCCTGAAGAACTCCGTGATGACCGCTTTCTATACTCCTGCACCCGTAGTACGGGAGATTGCCGCTTCCTTACGGGAGGCAGGCATCGTCCCCCAACGCATCCTTGACCCTTCAGCGGGAATGGGCGAGTTCATCCGCTCTTTTGACGGCATTGCAGCCGAAGGGCATACGACTTTCGGTTTCGAGAAAGACATCCTTACGGGACAGATGCTCTCTGCCCTGCATCCCGAAGACAAGATACGCATCCGGGGCTTCGAGGAAATCGAATCCAAGCTCGGAGGTTATTTCGATGTGGTCAGCAGCAACATTCCTTTCGGAGATGTGGCCGTCTTCGACCCTGTTTTCAGCAAGACGGCAGAACCTGCCCGAAAGATCGCCCGCATGTCCCTGCACAATTACTTCTTCGTCAAGGGGGTGGATATGCTCCGTGAAGGCGGTGTGTTGGCATTCATCACCTCGCAAGGTGTTATGAACGCCCCGACGAACGAACCGGTACGGGAGTGGCTGATGAACCATACCCGCCTTGTTTCGGCAGTCCGTCTGCCCAACAATCTCTTCTCGGAAAATGCAGGGACGGAAGTGGGCAGTGACCTTATCGTCCTGCAAAAGCAGAGTGGGAAAAAGGAACTGACCGAAGAAGAACAGCGTTTCATCAAGAGCGAGAAACGCCCCAGTGGAGTGCTGTTCAATACCTATCTGCGAAGCATGTCGCAAATCGTGCATACCGAATGGAAGCAGGATACCGACCCTTACGGCAAGCCCGCCATCCTGTTCCATCACGAGGGCGGAGCGGAAGGCATCGCCACCGATATGGGCAAAATCCTGCGGGCAGATTTAGCCAAACGCTTGGACGAGGCATTGTACCAAAAGCATATCTCCATTCAGGAGCAGCCCAAAGTTACCGTTTCTGTTTCTCCCGAGGTCAAGCAGGGAGAGCCAACGCTTACGCCTGCCGCTTCGACAGAGGAGCAATCACACCGAAAGGTGGTGCAACCGAAAGAGGAACAGCCTGTGGAGCAAGCCCGAAGCAGTGTCACACCGCAGGTACAACTGCTCGACCTTTTCGGCAATGTTATCCCGGAGGAAAAGCCCAAACGTAAAGCTGCCGCAAAACTGAAATCTGTCGTATCACCCTCCATCTTTTCCGAGACTTCACAAAGCAATGATACGGCACTGGGGCTGAAAGACACGGGAGAGCTGTGGTGGCAGCAGGACAAGGAGAAAGGGATGCAGCAGCGTCCCTATGAAGGCTTATGGCACGAACATCTCAGAGAGGGTTCATTGCTGGCTTCGGACTTTCAAGTCGGAATGCTTGTCCGTGATATGGAGGACAACCGAATGTTCCAGCCCATAGACCTCCCGTCCCAAGAACGACAGAAAATGCTGCTCTACATAGACCTGCGGGATGCCTACCACGCCCTCTATGACTATGAAGCGGAACGCAAGGTGGCGAATGAATCCTTGCGAGAGAACCTCAATGAACTGTACGACCGTTTCGTGCGACTGTACGGGCATCTGAACGACCGCAAGAACCACGAGCAGATCCTGATGGATGCCGGGGGTAGGGAAATCCTTTTCTTAGAACGGAAAGTGGATAAAGAAACGCTCAAAACCGACATTTTCCATCAACCCGTTTCGTTCAGCCTGCACGCAGTGACAGAGGTGAGCAATGCCCAAGAGGCTCTCTCGGCTTCACTCAACAAATTCGGAGCGGTGGACACCGAGTATATGCTGTCATTGCTTCCCGAAAATTCCGAAGAGGAAATGCTCTCCGAGCTGCACGGCAGGATTTACTACAATCCCTTGGAGGGAGAATATGAAATTGCCGAGAAGTTCATATCGGGCAATGTGGTTGCCGCTTCGGAGCGTATCGGACAATATCTCTTGGAGCATCCGGAGGACATAAGGGCGCAAGCCTCCTTGCAGGCACTGAAGGATGCCATCCCCGAACCAATTCCTTTCGTGGACTTGGATTTCAACTTCGGGGAGCGATGGATTCCCGTAAATCTCTACTCCGATTATGCCTCGCACCTTTTCGACACGGAGGTGACGATACGCTACAATTCAAGTGCGGACGAGTATTCCGTGGAGGCACGGATGCACAATGCCAATATCTGGGACAGGTTCTGTGTGCGGGGACAGCATCGTCGATACGACGGGATTGCCCTGATGAAGCACGCCCTGCTTAATACGACACCCGACATCACCAAGAAAATCATGGTCGGCGACAAGGAGGTCAAGGTACGGGACACGGAAGCCATACAGATGGCAAACGCTAAAATCGATGAGATCCGAAACGGCTTTACCGATTGGCTGAACGAGCAGAGCGATGAGTTCAAGCAGCGGTTGGAGAAACTCTACAATGACACTTTCAATTGTTTTGTGCGTCCCCAGTATGATGGTTCCCATCAGACATTCCCTGATCTTAATCTGAAAGGCTTGGGCATCGAAAGCCTGTACGATAGTCAGAAAGATGCCGTGTGGATGCTCAAACTCAATGGAGGAGGGATCTGCGACCATCAGGTGGGGGCAGGAAAGACGCTTATCATGTGTACCGCAGCTTATGAGATGAAGCGGCTCGGCTTGGCGAACAAGCCGATGATACTCGCTCTCAAAGCCAACGTGCAGGAGATAGCACAGACTTTCCAAACGGCTTACCCGAATGCCAAGCTGCTCTATCCGGGCAAGAACGATTTCACGCCCGATAAGCGGCAGCGGATTTTCCACGACATCAAGAACAACAACTGGGATTGCATTGTCCTCACGCACGACCAGTTCGGCATGATACCGCAGTCGGACGAGATACAGCAGAAAATCCTTCAGGATGAGTTGGACAGTGTAGAGGAAAACTTGGATGTCCTGCGTCAGCAGGGACGCAGCATCTCCCGTGCAATGGAGAAAGGGCTTGTCAAGCGGCAGATGAACTTGCAGGCGAAGCTGGATGAAATCAAGTTCAAGATAGAGAACCGAAAGGACGACGTGGTAGATTTCAAGACCATGGGTATAGACCATCTGTTCGTGGACGAGTCGCATACGTTCAAGAATCTGATGTTCAACACCCGCCACGACCGTGTGGCAGGGCTTGGCAACAGTGAGGGGAGCCAAAGAGCCTTGAATATGCTCTTTGCCATCCGCACAATACAGGAGCGGACGGGAAAAGACTTGGGAGCCACTTTCCTTTCGGGAACAACCATCAGTAACTCACTCACGGAGTTGTACCTGCTGTTCAAGTACCTGCGTCCCCAAGCCCTCGAAGCACAGAACATCAAGACCTTTGACGCATGGGCTGCCATCTTCGCCAAGAAGTCTGTGGACTATGAGTTCTCCGTTACCAATGAGATTGTACAGAAAGAGCGTTTCCGCTATTTTATCAAAGTGCCTGAGTTGGCGGCGTTCTACGCTCAAATCACCGATTATCGAACGGCAAAGGACATCGGCATTGACCGACCCGAGAAAAACGAAATCATGCACAATATCCCGCCCACACCCGAACAGGAGGAATTCATAGCCAAGTTGGTGGAGTTTGCCAAGACGGGCAATGCAGAATTATTAGGACGAGAGAAACTCTCCGATAGAGAGGAGAAAGCCAAGATGCTTATCGCAACGGACATGGCTCGAAAGATGAGCTTAGATTTGAGGCTTATTGATCCTAACAAGTACGGAGATCATGTGGACAACAAAGCCTCCCACTGTGCTGCCAAGATTGCGGAATACTATCACAAGTTTGAGGAGCAGAAAGGAACGCAATTTGTATTCAGTGATCTCGGTACGTATAAGCCGGGCGAATGGAATCCCTATTCCGAAATCAAGCGCAAGTTGGTGGAAGACCACGGCATACCCGCTCAGGAGATACGCTTTATTCAGGAAGCCAAGACTGACAAGGCAAGAAAGACGCTCATCGCAGGCATGAATGAAGGTTCAATCCGAGTATTGTTCGGCTCTACTTCAATGCTCGGCACGGGCGTAAACGCCCAAAAGCGTGCTGTCGCTATCCATCATTTGGACACACCGTGGCGTCCTTCCGACTTGGAGCAAAGGGATGGACGAGCCGTGCGTAAGGGAAATGAGGTAGCCAAACTCTATGCAGACAATAAGGTGGATGTTATCATCTATGCGGTGGAAAAATCGCTTGACAGTTATAAATTCAATTTGCTGCACAACAAGCAACTTTTTATCGAACAGCTTAAAAACAACCGGATGGGCAGTCGTACCATCGACGAGGGAAGTATGGACGAGAAATCGGGAATGAATTTTTCCGAATACGTCGCCATCCTCTCCGGGAATACCGATTTATTGGAGAAGGCAAAGTTGGAAAAGAAGATTGCCGGTTTGGACAGCGAACGGCAGGCGTTCATTCGCAGTAAGTCATCCTCCCGAAGTCGATTGGACGAAGTCGTGCGGACGGTGGACGGCAACAAGGAGTTGATTGCCCGTTTCCAAAGTGACTGGGACTTGTACCAAAGCCGTGTGCAGAAAGACAAGGAGGGAAACATCCTCAATCCGATAACGCTCAAAGGGGTGGAAGGAAGCGCCCCGAAACGCATCGCTGCCAAACTCGCGGAAATCAACGAGAAAGCCTGCACACGGGGAGAGTATTTCAATATCGGAACACTCTACGGATTTAACCTCGTGGTCAAGACGGAGTCTTCCTCCAAAGACCTTTTCGACCTTTCACAGAACAAGTTCTTCGTGATGGGAGAAAGTGGAATGAAGTACAGCTACAACAACGGCAGGATTGCGGCAGACCCGCAACTTGCCTGCATGAACTTCCTGAACGCCTTGGAAAAGATACCCGGCTTGATTGAGAAGTTTAAGGCGGACACGGAAAAGATAGCCAAGGATATTCCTGTTTTGCAGGAGGTCGTGAACGGCTCTTGGAAGAAGGAAGAGCAGCTCAAAGACCTCAAAACGGAACTCGCCGCCCTTGACCGCAAGATACAGCTATCTCTAAAACCGATTGAGCAGGGAGAGAGTGAGCAAGAAGGAACAGAGGTGATGCAGGACGGCGAAGGAAAGACGGAAGAATTGGAACGGTCACGTCCGATTGAGCCGACTGTCACCGCTCCCTCCGTCAGCACCTCTGCGGCTCAAACCGACAGACCGTTGGAAAGCAGCGGGCAGAGTATCTCCGCTACACAGCCCTCTATGGACGGACTGCCGCTGTCTTTGGCGGAAAAGGCGTTCGTTGTCAGACCGAAGATATAAAACAAAAGGACGAACTACATATTGTTGTAATTCGTCCTTTTAGAATCTATACCATTTCAAAACAACTTCAATTTGGATTGTTGATATAAAGTCATTCCGGGAATATCATCATACATTGCAGCTAATTTATTCCTAAGTCCAAACATTCGTTTCTCAGCAGTGTCAACAAGTTGATCAAAGTCTGTCAAGAAGATGCTTCCTTCATCTTTAGAACCTGCACGATACTGACGTTGTAATCCTTTTGCCACTTTATCTCCTACGACAAAAGCTGTTATTTTTGCAGTATTAATTCCCAATGCAATCAAACTGTCTACATAGTCAGTAGCTTGATTTCTTTCTTTACTTGTTATTTCAAAGCCTCCTCGTTTTAGTTCAACTATCAGAACTTTGGTTATTGTAGCTAGCTCATTATCACCAAACTCTTCTACACCTGTCATGGAAAGAGAAGTACTATCAGCTAAAACGACAAGGTCTGGTCTTCTATTTGTTTTTATCCCGACTTCATTCTGAACATCCATTTTGAACAGGCTTCTCATTACAGTCTGAAGTTGCCTGTTAGAGGTATATTCTGGGGTGTCATATTCGGGACCGAAGAGCCATCGGGATTCGGTTACAAGAGGATGCAAAACATGTAATTCATCCGTGTCCTTTTCTTTAGAAAGTTTTCTTATTGCTTCAATAATGGATAGGCGTCTATCAATTTCACTCAATACGGTGAGAGCATCCTTTACAGACCACTTATTGAGTATCGTATTAAGACCGGTAATATCTTCTTCCGTAAGTTGGGAGAGCTTCATTAAAAGCTCCTGTCCATTTTTCGATGATTCTAAATTTAATACAGCTTCAACGGCAATAGATATTGTTTCTTTAGTTGCTGTCGGAGAATTTATCGAGATATTCTCTATAATCTCATCTACCTCATACTGGGCTAATGGAGAGGCATCTTTCAATTTGGCTGCTAATTCCTGTTTTACAATAGCCTTTGTTTCTTCTAAATTAGCTTTTGCCGTTTGTTCAAACATTATATTCACATACTCCGAAACAGTTTGATATAAATTCTCTGTTTCTTTTGTATTTTTGAAGCCACTCCAATCCTCTTTAACTAATTCTGCTAATTCATTACTCTGTATAACGATAGTATACCTTTTTGCAAGGGCTGTTCGACCGTCTAAATAGAAAATCGTTCCTAATCCCCATGACGGAATACCTATTAAACGACCACTTTCCCAAAAAGCAATTCCTTGATAGATGCTTTTGCGAGAAGATTTCTTTGAATCTATAAAATTCGCGGTAATGCTGTATCCATCAGATGTTTTCAATTCTGTTGTATCCAATAAACCATCTAATTGGTCTAAAGAGAGTTGCTTTTTATTTACCTCTATTATGAATTCGGGATCATGCAGGAAACGAGAAGAGATTATTTCTCTGATTTTATCAACATTGGGAAGATTTCTATCAACTTGAACTTCTAGTCTTGTGCCATGCTTTGAAGATGGAGAAATATTTTGGTTAGTGACAGAGATAGCTTGTCCTTGTACTTTAGTCGATACAGTAAGAGAAAGTTCTTTCCCATTTTTTGAAGTAATAACATGATATTCGTCATTAAAGCATAAGAGGCTATGTCTTCCGATACCATTGCGACCATAAGCTATACGAGGGCTTCTTTTCTTATTATCCGGAAATAAAACCTGTTTTCCTTGACGTAATAATTTGTTATATCCCAATGTCATCCAACGTTCTTGAAATTCTTCTGCTGTTAGACCATTGCCATTATCTTCTATTACGAGGAGGTCTCCATATTCGTCAGGGATAAAGACACTTACTTTTGTCGCTCCTGCATCCCAAGCATTTGCAACAAGTTCTGTCAATGCAATGTCAGCTTGACTGGTAATACTACTGTTCAACGTTCTGACAAGGTAATCATCCTCGAAAAGAGAACGGTATATGTGTTCCGAATTCTTCTGCATTATATCTGTTTATAGTCATTATCAACTAAAAGGTCCCTTGCCTTTACTTGCAACACTGCGGAAATCCGATATAGCATCTCAAGAGAAGGCTGCTGTCGATTGCAGACATATGCATTCACTGTGCTGAAACTTTTATTGAGCTTCTCTGCCAGCCATTTTTGAGATATTCCCTTTTCTCCAAGAACGTCTTTTATTCTATTCAATTTCATCTTCGTAAAAAGCACGAGTATCGTATATTCTGCTACAAAAATAGCGAATTATTTCTGATGTGCCTAATTTTTGGAAGTAAAATCTTCTTTAATACAAAAACGATTTGTCATTACGACAAAACGGGGGCTTTGCTGTTGCGTACAATCCGAAATTACGTGTCTTTGGGCGGTCTCTTCCTCTTGCGTTTGAGGTTCTCCGTAAAGTGGGTTTGCATAAAGGCAAGGATTTCCGATTCCAAATACCACGTCTTGTGGTAAACGATGTGGAAAGGAAGTGTACCTGATGCCCGATAACGTTGCAAGGTGCGCTTGCTGATTTGGAGCATCAGACAAACCTCTTGGTTATCCAGTAGCGGTTCTCCATCTATCATCGGACGTTGGGGGATGTCGGGCGCCGTCTGTTTCAAGTCATCGAAACACTTCATGATGCGTTCCATCCATTCAAGGAAAGTCTCTCTATCCAATAGTTCCATTCTTTATCCTCCTGCTTTTAAGTTCGAAGTTATGCCGTAGCTCTTTCAGGTTCTGAGGATTGCAGTACAGGCTCTTGTTGCGTATCGCCTTCTCGATGTCATGCAGGTCGTAGTAGCAACGCCCATAAATCATCTTGTAGCTGATTCTGTCCGTACTGCGCATACGCTGAAGGGTACGCTTGCTGATACCGAGGATCTCGGCTAACTCATCGTTGGTAACAAGGCGGTTTTCGTACTCTATCTTTGCCTTTTCCTCTTTCTCTACATAACGGAGGATTTTCTCTATCTTGCCCATCAGTTCGTGGTAGGCTTTGCTTTCGATTGTTATGACATCCATGACGCTTTGAATTTGATTACGATGCAAAGTTCGGGAGTTAAAACCGTCCGGATTGTATGCTAAATATGTACTGAATAGAGATTTTTCTGTCTGATTCCAAAAGCCATACGACAAAAGCATCCATATTGAAGCCACAAGTACGCAGTAAAGGAAATGCTGATTTTGAAAACTTACTCTGTAAGTACATTTGCAAAAAGCGTAAAATCAAAAAGGACAAGGATATGGAAGTAATAACAATCGAGAAGAAAACGTATGAAGCCATGATGGTACGTTTCCGCATTTTGACCGCCAAAGTCGATGCCCTGTGTCGGGAATGTGACGAAAAGCGTATGGGCAGGTGGCTGGACAATCAGGATGTCTGCCAAATCCTGAACATCAGTTTGCGTACCCTGCAAACTTACCGCAGCAACCGAATGCTGCCCTATACGCAAATAGGGTATAAGATGTTCTACAAGCCGGAGGATGTCGGGAAACTGCTCGAACAATCCTCCGCTTTATGACCAATGAATAGTATCACCACTAAATCCGATGTAAAATATGGACAACGATGTAAAGACCAAGAACAACGAAGAGATTGCGCACTTTCTCAACGCGAGCGACCGCATGATAAAGGGAATAGATGTCCTGCGGAAAAAGAACAGACCTCTGCTTAACGGGCATCGCTATCTGACGGACGATGAACTGTCCCGTCTGTTGCATATCAACCGGCGCACGTTGCAGGATTATCGCAACATGGGAAGAATCTCCTTTGTTAAGTTAGGCGGAAAGGTACTCTACCGGGAAGAAGATGTAGAAAAACTGTTGCAGGAGAATTATCGCCCTCGGTTTGAGAAACCTTGACAGAGAAATAGGCAGTAAGAAACTCTTGTCTTACTGCCTGTTCTCATATTCAGTTGTACCATCCTCCTTTGCCATAACACACAAGTAATGGAGGACTTGTTCTCTTCTTTTCGGTCAGTCTTCCGATTATCCATTGACGGAAACTCTTTGCCTGTGGAGAAGCAAAGCGAAATGACAGCATCGTAATCATTTCAAGGTTGTATAAATCCACCGAACCATCCCTAAACAATAGCGTTTGCATTACCTCATCTTCCTTGAGCAAGCCCTCTTTGAAGATAGACTTGATGTGACTGTTTACCTTACCGGAGAATACGCCGAACAAGGAGGCTATTTCGCAAGCCGACATCCAAATGGTAATTGTCGGGATATGTATTTTTCCGTTCTCTCCAATGGTTATGATTTCTCTTTTCATCGTTCGTCCTCCTTTTATATAGTGATACCATTGAATTGCTCTATCTTGCTCAACTTATCGGAGAGTGCTGCCATATCCCGACTTTCCTTTTCGTGTGTGATTTTGGCATAAATCTGCGTGGTGCGGATATTCGTATGTCCGAGCATCTTGGAAAGGGTTTCAATGGGAACGCCGTTGGTCAGACAGATTTCCGTCGCCATAGTGTGGCGGCTGGTATGCCACGTAATCTCTTTTTCGATACCGCAGAGTCCGATGATTTTCTTGATGTTCTTGCAGGCGGTAATATACTGCGGAACGGGCAGGAGGTAATCCTCCTTCGCCATGCCATCGTACTTCTCGATAATCTGCTTCGGAATATCCAAAAGCATGATATTGGACTCCACACCTGTCTTTTGTCGCTTGGTCATAATCCAGAGTTTACCGTCAAAGGAAGTCTGAAGGTTATCTTTGGTCAGGTTCTTCATATCGGTAAAGGACAAGCCCGTAAAACAGCAGAAGACGTACAAATCCCGAACCAGCTCCATTGATTTACGCCTGAATTTCAAATCCAACAGCCTGCGGATTTCATCCTTGGTCAGATAGTCCCTGTCGGTACTCTCGGCGGATATGCTGTAATCCACGAACGGGTCACGAACTATCCATCCGTGATTCTGGGCAATGGTAATCATACGGCGCAGGGGCATCATGTAAATCCATACCGTGTTGTTACAGCATTGCTTTTCGGTGCGCAGGAAGATGTCAAAGTCGGTAATGAAAGCCGGAGTGAGTTCTTTCAAAGCAATGTCGCTGACACGGTAGCGGTTCTTGATGAACTCCTCCAAATGCTTATAGACCGTGCAATACTTGTGGTAGGTGGATGGGCATCGCAAGCCTGCATCGACCTGTTTGAAAAAGTCCTCATTGTGCTGGGCAAAGACTTTCAGCAAGGTTTCATGCCGCATTTCCAAGCCCAAGAAAGCGTTCTTCACTTTCTCGGCAGTGACATAGTTATCCCGCTCGGCTATCTCCTTGTATTTGGCATTGATACCGACACGTATCTTGTCCAAGAAACGATTGGTTTCCAACGCCACGGTACTTTTGCCCGAAGCACGGTTGCTCTTGATGTCCCACAAGTCGGGATGGATGTCGCATTTGCAACTGAACTGGGCTATCGTACCGTCAATGGTGATACGACACATCACGGGAACGGAACCGTTCTTCTTGGGGGCGTTCTTTTTGAGGTAGAACAGAACCTTAAACGTACTACGCATAACTCTGACTTTTTACGGTTTACAAAACTATTCATTGTCAGGTTATTTGTTGCTATGCAAAACATTGTCGTTCAATGGTAAAGAAACAATCCGCAATTTATTTGCCTATTTCTTTTCATCGACGTACCTTTGCAGGAGGTAATCCCCGAAATTCAGGTCGGATTTTGCACTGTTCGTTACCGCTTTTCCTAATCCTTACATGCAAAGAAGGTGGTAATGTTTTGGTAACGCTGCTCTGTCCGAAGTTGGTATAACTTCGTCTTTTCGAGGTTTTGCGCCGAAAGGCTCAAAAATCAGAACTGACTGACTCACAAATCATTCACGCTATTTCGCCTTTTCTTGAACCTTGGGGATAGATTTTTGCCATAAAAATATAAATAACGTGAGTTCGACGAATTCAGAACAATGCACGCTGTGTATCAATGGTCCTTTGTACATTGATGCACGGCTTCTTTGGAAACAGGCA
>OAUK01000673.1_pt1 | contig 13887 bp, 6 predicted proteins | sample 1495131 | NCBI WGS metagenome assembly OAUK01 (sample SAMEA2580009, study PRJEB22360) | human gut metagenome | biome: human gut; feature: human-associated habitat; material: faeces | place: Denmark | collected 2008/2010 | reverse complement strand
CGTCCAAGTGGTGAGCGTGCGGTCGATGCCCACCTTCACTTGGCAGGAGACGGTGGCCGTGTCTGCGCCCGTCTCGGTGTCGTAAGTGGCGGAGGCGATGCTCACAGGGCCGGTCTTCTCGAGCCACACGTCGCGGTAGATGCCCGCACCCTCGTAGTACCAGCCTTCTTCTGTGGAGGCATCGGCGCGCACGGTGAGCACGTTGTCACCGCCATAGTTGAGATATTCGGTGAGATTGTAGGTGGCCGAGGCGTAGCCGCTGGGCTCATGGCCGAGGTAGAAGCCGTTGCAGAACACCTGTGCATTGCGGAAAATGCCGTCGAAGCGCACGGCGATGCGCCGCCCCTCGTCGCTCTTGGGGATGAAGAAGCGGTGGCGATACCATCCCACGGAGTTTTGGGGCCAGCCCCACCCCACTTGCTTGTAGCCGTGGCTGTGGGAGGCGCGGGCCGAAAAGGGCAGATCTACCACCCAGTCGTGGGGCAGACTGACTTGCTGCCAGTGGCTGTCATCAAACGTGGGGGCGGCGGGGCCGCGGTTCTGTCCGGTGGAAGCGGCCTTGGAGAGATAGGTGAAATATTCCGTGCCGTGGGTGAAGTCGCGCTCCATCGATGATGCATCGCCGAGCGCGAAACGCCAGCCGTTGTTGATGAGCCGCGTCTCGCGGACGCCGGCAAGGGCAGGGGGGGAAAGGGAGAAAAGGAAAAGGAAAAGGAAGCCTCCCCCGACCCCTCCAAAGGAGGGGAGGGCCTGGCGGGACATGGGCTGCCTCAAGGGATGTCTAAAGCCCTCTAAGCTAGGGGGTTGTGGGGCTGAACAAGCAGCCCACGCCTTACATCCGCTCTTGCTGTGAGGGGAGGATAAAACCCCATTAAAAGGAGAAAGGTCTGAACAAGCACTCCACGCCCTGCATACAAATTTCCTAAGCAGGGTGGCCAAGTCCCCTTTAAGAGGCTGGGGGGCTCTTAGAGATTTTTGGACTGCACCCGTGTCGGACAGTAGGGGCAGCGCTTTATGCCTGCCCACATACCCGACAGGGCGTATCATTCCTCCGACAGGGGAACATATCCACAACAACCAATCGGGAAAAATCTTTTTCATAATCGTTTTTGATTTCAGGCTATAAAGATACAAAAAATAAGCGAGATTACTAACTTTTTACTATTTTCTTATCCCGAACTAACATGAGAAATTGACTTTATTGGCAAAAGTGGGCTCATTGCATAGAGCTTATGCCGAACTACATTAATAAACTAAACTTGGATTAAGTGGTTAAAATAAGGATATTTTTACACCAAAAATTCAAATTTGAAACCATGTCCCAACCATTAAAAGTTAGGGAGGTGACATACTATCAATTTCCCTATTATCTTGCCAAAAATATAAATACCTGAACTTCAAACACTTAAAATATTTATTTAGCACTATTTTACATTTACGCCCCAAAAAAGACTGACATACGCACATTCTCTATAAATTTGCACCACCGAAGACGAAAAATGAAAATCTAAATAGAAGAAATATCTAAATCAAAACAATTTATTATGAAGAATAAAACTATCTTAAAGATTTTATGCGTGAGCAGTTGCGCATTTGTTCTCGCCAGCACGGCAACGGCACAACAACTTGACAAGTCTATGAATGGCCAGCCTCGTCACACACAGGCATTTCCTATGGAATATAAAGCTCAAGTTTTACAAGTTGGAGAAAATATTGCTGTAACCAATACCACTTCTGGCAAGGTTCGCGGTTTTATTCTCCGTGACACTTACCACTTCCTTGGCATCCCTTACGGAGCAAATACAGAAGGTAAAAATCGTTTTATGCCGGCAACTAAACCAGATCCATGGGGTGACAAGGTATTCCCTGCAATTTGGTATCCGAATTGTGCACCGCAGTTTATAAAGAATGGCATCCATTCTGGCTACTTTGGTCGCTTCCGTGGCTTCCGTGACCATGAGAACTACGACGACATCTCAGAAAACTGTTTGGGTATCAATATTTGGACACAGGGATATAATGATGGAAAAAAGCGTCCTGTAATTCTTTGGATCCACGGTGGTGGTTGGAGTTTTGGTAATGCCATAGAGCATGACGACCACAACGGCGAAAATCTTTCTCGTCTGGGTGATGTTGTGTATTGCTCAATCAACCATCGGCTTGGCCCTCTCGGCTATTGTGATCTTTCTGCATTCGGAGCAAAATATAAGAATTCTGGCAATGTGGGTGCTATGGATCTTGTTTTAGCTTTGGAATGGATTCGTGACAACATCGAGAATTTCGGCGGAGACCCGAACAATGTTACATTGGCAGGGCACTCTGGCGGGGCAAACAAGATCAGTTGCCTGATGGCTATGCCCAGCGCAAAGGGACTTTTCCATAAGGCCGTTTTGATGAGCGGTGCCATCAAATATCTTCGTCCGGCTGATATTACAAAGAAATGCGGCGAATACATTATGCGTGAAGCTGGTTTACAACCAAACGAGGTGGACAAACTTCAGGAAATGCCTTGGGAGCAATTTTATAAAATTGCCCAATCTGCTGCTGCAAAACTATGCAAAGATGAAGGTTTGGAAGACAAAGGTCTCGAGGCCAATCCGATGAAGATTTTCGAGCCACACGTTGATGGCGACATCATTGTCCAGGCACCATTCCATCCAGAAGCCTCCCCCTTGGCTAAAAACATCCCAATGATTGTCATAACCGCTACAGGTGAAGACTCTGAGGCTTATCGTGACCCTAACGAAGCCAATATAACGCTCGATGGGGTACGTGACATTTTAAAAAACAAGTACAAGAGTCGCCGTTTGAGCAAGGCATGGGCAGAGCGTGCAGACGTACTGGTCGACGCTTATAGTAAGGTGTTCACAAATCTGAAGCCATTTCAGGTTATGGCAATGATTGGTTGGCACCGCCAACGTTCAATAGCTGTTTTAGATGCAAGATCAAAACAAGGCGGTGCGCCTGTTTGGAACGCATGGTTTAACTGGCAGGCTCCTCTCCACGACGGATTGCAGACAGCCTTCCACCCAGGCTATCCATGCTTCTGGTTCTACAATACTGATTTGATGTACACCTTCACCGGTGGTGGCCCTCGTCCACGGGAATTATCTAAGAAAATTTCCCTAAGTTTGATTAATTTCATGAAAACTGGCAATCCCAACTGTGGAGAATTGCCTTATTGGCCAGCTTATACGACCGAAAACGGTGCAGTAATGCTCTTGCAAAATAAGTCAAAAGTTGTAAAAGACCCTGACCGCGAGGCTCGCAAACAACTCCCTCCATATATTGACAATTAACAAAAGCAATTTTGGCATTCCCCTACGGCTCAAAATAGAGCGTAGGGGAACTGAAGATACAAAAATCGATCCGTCTAAATGAACATGACATCTTTTATCAAGCAACATAGATTTATATTTTTACTTGCAGGCATATTGATGACAACTTCAAGTTTCTCAATTCCACAACAGACAAAGGCTGAAACGAAGGATTGGGGAAAGGTTGAAAACAAGAGAGTGCAATTAGTGACATTGACAAACGCAAATGGGATCGTATTGAAAGTTACAAATTTCGCCGGCTCTATCGTTGATGTCAAAACTCCAGACAAAAACGGAATTTTTGAATCGGTTGTATTGGGATTCGATCGTTTCGAAGATTACCTGGGGCGACACCCAAATTTTGGAAGTACCATAGGAAGATATGCTGGAAGAATCTCAGATGCACGAATCCGATTGGACAATAAGGAATATCAACTTCAGGCCAATCGGGGGACTAACTGTATCCACGGAGGAAAGGACGGAATGGGACACAAAACATTCACGACAGATACTGTTTATGTAAAAAACGATACGGCTATCACCCGATTCAGCTACATGAGTCCTGCCGGAGAGGGTGGTTTTCCTGGCAATTTGAAGGTAAGCTTAACGTATATGCTAACACCTGAGGATGAGATTGTCCTTCAATATGAAGCAATAACAGACCAGCCGACCGTGGTAAACTTTACCAATCACGCTTATTTCAACCTGTCGGGTGGCAAAGAATCCGTATTACATGATATGGTAAAAGTGAAGGCTGACAATATACTTACATTAGATAATGATGGAAAGGCAACCGGCACTTTCACTCCAGTAAAAAAGACACCATTCGATTTCAGCAAGAAGATGCAACTTCAAAAGCAGATGAAGCGACTGCCCAAAGACCTGGACAGGACTTATCAACTTAAAAAAAACAAAGACCGTCTGACGCTGGCAGCAATCCTCAGCAACCCTACAACAGGCAGAATACTTGAGGCCTACACTACCGAGCCTGCCATGCAGCTCTTCGTTTCCGGCAGAGATTTATCCGAATTCACAGGGCATGGCGGCATTAAATATGGAAAGTTCTACGGGATATGCCTGGAAATGCAACACTATCCAGACTCTCCTCACCTGCCACAGCTTCCGTCAACGGTTCTGAGACCTGGTGGGAAGTACACGCAGACCACAATCTATAAGTTCAAGACCAAAGGACAAAAGAAATTCAATTAAGCAAAAAAAAGAATACAAAGATGAATACGCTGAATAGATTTTTTCTGGCAATACTCGTTCTTGTAGTGCCTCCTGTCAACATCGTGGCACAGAACCATCCGCTAAACGTAGGTGCGGCAAAGGTTGACATCACTCCTAAAGTGAATCCCAACTATCCACCATCTGGTCGTTTCGATCATGAAAAGATGAACATCAGAGCTATTGTTCTCGACAACAAAGAGACACGTGCATGTCTTGTTGGGGCTGACCTTGCTGATATTCCTACCCCCGTATGGCAGAAAGCTGCACCGGAAATAGCGAAAATACTGAATTGTCCGATCGAAAACATCATTATGAGCAGCACACATAGCCATAGCAGTTGTCCGGCAGGCCCCCCACCGCCAAAGTTCAATGATATTGACGTGGACAAGACTGCAGCGGCAATGATAAAAGCAACCAGCATGGCCAAAGGCAGACTTCGCCCTGCACAAGTGTGTTTTGGAGAAGGCTCGGCAAATTTAAATGTGAACCGTGATGCGATCAGTAAAGTGACTCGCCTTTGGACTCAAGACGTAAATCTCAATGGCCCATCCGACAAAACGCTTGCAGTGATTCTTTTCAAGGATTTGGAAGGCAAACCTATCGCTGGTTATATGAACTATGCCATGCACGCCAATAATGCCTATCTCTCTGGAATAACGACAGCTGACTTTCCAGGAGCAGCATGTTGTTACATCGAAAGTGTATTTGGAAGCGATATGGTGATGGTTTTCACACAGGCCGCTTCAGGAGACCAGAATCCTTTGTATCATCGACCAGCTCTGGACATGCTGCTCTCAAAGAGCGGAAAAAGAATCACTGGTTTTGCAAGCGAACGCGAAGCAGCAGAGTATCCGCTACGAAAGGGGATTATCCCTCACGGAAAACTCGATGCCAAAGTGGGAGATAGACTCGAAAGATACATCGAAGCACTCGGCATCATATTGGCAGAGGAGGCCATACGTGTAATGAGCGACATGACCGATTGGCAAAAAGACATCACGCTTTGGGGAACCCAGAAAGTAATTAAAGTTCCCGGACGCACAAGAGTGAAAGACGGTGGACGCGAAGGTATTCCTTCTGAGTATATAGACGGAGATTCAATAGACATCAGACTCGGTTGTCTGGGCATTGGGAATATTGCAATCTCCACTATAGATCATGAGATTTACACGCAATATGGCATCAATCTTAAGTCAAAATCGCCTGTCAACAATACAATGTTTGTGACATTAGCCAATGGCCGTGGCAAGGCTGGCTATATCATTACCGATGCCGACTATGCAAAATATACCTTCCAAGTGCTTGGAAACAAGATCCAACCAGGCCAGGGAGAGACAAGGATCATGAACGGACTTCTCGAACAATTAAACGACTTATACAAGAATCACAGATAAAACAGCCCCACCCTTTTACCAATCTCTAAATTTAAGCATACAATCATAAACAACCTTATTACGAATTATGACTACAAAACGTATCTTGACTCTCGCAAGTGCAACGATGTTAGCAAGTGCGACACTCATGGCTCAAAGCCAAAAGGGCGGACAGAAAGCCGACAATGCTCCTGTACCCAAGCCGGCTCCCGTATCCATTACCAAAATCAACGGTAAGATAGACTTCGACGGCCGACCTGACGAGGCGGTTTGGGCTACACTTCCTGAATTCAAACTCACGCAGGCGATGCCTCAATACAATCAAGCGCCATCTGAAGAAAGCGATGTGCGCATCGGTTACGATGACACATACATCTGGATAGGTGCAAAACTCTATACCAGTGATCCGAGTAAGATTCGTGCCACAACAAAGAAACGCGATGACTTACCCGAAAACACCGATGCCTTCGGCGTGCTCCTCGACACTTTTAAGGACAATGAGAATGGTTTTGCATTCTATACAACCCCCAATGGAACTCGTATGGATGAAGGAATCTCTGGCGATGCTTCTACTGGTGGTGGACGTGTAGGTGGTGTCTGGAAGAACAATTGGGAAAATACTGCTTGGAACTCATTCTGGGACGTCAAGACCTCAACCGACAAACAAGGCTGGTATGTAGAAATGCGCATTCCCTTCTCGACTATCAAATTCAAGCCGGGGCCTGATGGTGTGACAAATATGGGCTTAATAATCAACCGTGTTATTGCAAGTAACAACGAAAAGGCGACATGGCCGGTTATCAATGGGCCTAAATATAACAAGGCAGCAGCTTACAAAGCATCTCTTGCCGGAGAAATCAACTTTGCAGATGCCAAGTCCAGAAACCCACTATACTTCACCCCTTATGTCAGCTTGGGCAATACAAGCCGCAAGTATCTTAATCCGGCACGAAACGGATACGATACCAAACAGGACTTCCAGTGGAATATCGGTTTTGACACGCGATATGCATTGGGCTCTAACCTCACTTTAGACATAACAGTAAATCCGGACTTCGGCAATGCTGAAGCTGACGACCAGGAAGTAAACCTTACCCAATACTCTATCAACTTAGCTGAAAAACGTTCATTCTTCCAGGAACGTTCAAGCCTCTTCGACTTTACACTCGATGCTTCAACAAGCTCTAACCTCTTCTACTCCCGCAACATCGGCATCAACAGCGACGCTGGTGAACAGGTGAGAATATGGGGTGGCGCGCGCCTGACAGGTCGTATCGGCAAGTGGGATTTCGGCGTTCTCGACATGCAGACAGAGGATTCTCAGTTCAAAAACTACAAGACAGCAGAAAACTTTTCCGTAATCCGTGGCCGCCGCAACGTGATCAATGACAAATCGTTCTTCGGTGGAATCATAACATCACGTCTGGGGTTTAATGGCAACGCAGACTTGGGCTATGGCCTTGAGGGCACATTCAATATTTACAAGGACCACTACCTTACATTGAAGGGGGCGGGCAACTACAACAACTATAATTGGGGACAGGCAAACAACACCCGTTATGGAGATTATAAGTTCAACAAATCACTCTTCGGCCTTTTCCTTGCAGAACGTCGGTCAGAGACAGGATTTGCCTATCTGGTGCGTTGGTACTATTCTGGCGCGCAATTCTTGCCACAGATGTCTTACATCCAAAAGAAACAGATGGACAGCAAACAGGCTGTCTTGAAGTATGGCTATGCTCCAGGACGTGACAGCAAATGGTTCCTGCTCTCCGCAAAATTCGATTTCCAGAACAACCAGCGTGTGATGGATCATGGCCTCGATCAGCAAAAATGGAATTTGGAGTTGACGGCCAACTCAAAGTCGGGCTATCAATACTCACTTACAGGAACTTATGAACGTGACGGGCTTCTGAATCACTTGAACATCGCCGCTTATGATTATCAGTATGACCTTCAAGCAAAGAAATTCCAAACTGTAGGCGTCAATACGGGTTTCTACCAGTTTTGGTATGTTGGCGGTAGTTTCTCGACTCCAAAGGCAAGACCTTTCAAGTGGGAAACAATCGTGCGGTTAGGCCAATACTATGATGGAAATCTCTATAAGGCCCAGCTGGCCCCTGTATGGGCTGTCAATAAGAGTTTGCAGATGCAGCTTACTTATGAATTTGACCATATCCGCTTCACCAGCCGTGGCCAGCATTACAACCTCCACTCGTTGGCATATAAGTTGAACTACATGTACAACACCAAACTTAGCGCCCAACTCTATACGCAATACACAGGTACCGCTGACGAACTCAATTCTCAGCTCCGCTTCCGTTACAACCCGTCTGAAGGCCATGACCTCTACATTGTATTGAGCGATGACCGGTATTTCGGAAACTACGATGCCAACCTATACAACATGTACAAGCATGGTTCTTACAACGATGGCGTCAGCTGGACTGCAACTCCCGGTTTCAACTACTTCACCATTATGGCTAAATATCAGTACACATTTACTTTTGCAGGTAAAAAAAGACATTAACCGTCTCAGCCGACATTGTTTCTACATAAACGGATTCATTGTCGGCTGCCTTTGTTAAAAACAAAGAAGGAACAATATACGGGCAGGCTAAAGACGGCCTGCCGTTTTTGGCTTATTTGGCAATATGATAGTTTACCCATCTCGTCATTGCAGTGTAGCTGCAAAGATGTCCTACTACCGCCTTCCTTCTATTTTAGCTTGTTTGGCTTGACTCCATAAAGCCTGTCCAATGCCGGAAACACTTGAAATAACATCTGTACATAAGCCGGATATTCTTGCCACTCACTTCGCTTGTAAAAAGCCAAATGCAGCGTCTTGGTTTTATCCTTGAACTTGGAAATAGAGTTTTCACAAGAATTGTTTCCTTCAATTCTAAGATAAAGTTTATCGAGCAAGGTTGTTGGGCGCATATTGAATTTTTCGTTCCCATCCCCATTGTTCAATACGGCGCTCAACACAACTATCTGCTGCTGGAAATCGTAATATGATTCATATTTGTGTTCTTTGTCATTGTAGTCCAACAAATGATGGCTGTCTGCAACAAAAAGATGGTAATAGAGATAGGTCAGTAAATTCTTGAAATAGTCTATTAACATCATGCGGTTTGACTCTGAAGTGTGCGACTTTGCTATAATCCGCAGATATGCATTGCCCAGAGCCGTCTCAATGGGGCGCTTCAATTCGATAAACGCTTTGCGCATATCCTCTCCACCTTGATTTTTATAATAAGAATGGAAACACTCCATGATATCTTGAGCGTGGGCTATCACGTGGGCTTCTTGATAGTTTTCGGGATTTTCAGAATATCCGGCAAATAAGTTGCCAGTTGGCCTTTGCAGATCAATTCCTTCAAAAATCAAAGCTGAATAGTCACATAACGGATGCATGGCAAGTGACTTTTTCATTTCCTCTTTTGTCTTTTCATCAAACAGAGACTTACCGTCCAATTTCCGGTCCATGATCTGTTGCCAGAGTTTTTGGTTGGCTTTCCCTATCTTCTGTTCATTCTCGACCATGAAATACAATGTATTGGAGGCAAACGAGAGCCAACGGCTGGTCATGTAGATTTCCTTTAGGGCAGCAACGATGCTGTCTGTTATGTCTGACAGACTCTCTGTCTCTATCTTTTTATCATCGGGCAGGCTCGCATAAACGGTCTTGATTGTCGTTTCTCTTTGCTTCAACTCTTTTTGTTCCTTCACAGCAGCCGACAACTGGTAATATTCATCATCAAAATTATAACTGAAATATTTCATCTGTCTAAGCACAGATGCTATTCTATCATCAAATTGATGTTCTGAAATGTCCTCCACGCTTGATAAGAGCTTTTGCATCTTATAGCTTCTACGTGTCATCTCCGATATCATGACTTCCTTGCTACGGTTGATAATAAGTCCTACGACCACTTGTGAAGCTGTAAGTCCGGACGACAATCCTAAATGCTCCTCCCGTGTTGTCTCCAAATCCTCCCAGATACGAGAAAAACGATTAAAACGAAGAAGCATTATATTGCTCAAATAGAAAGCAACCAATGACAACAATCCTATGATACTCAAAATCACATAAAACCAGAAATCCGTTTTTCGGGATTTCAACAACAGCATCTGCGTTTGATGTGACCGATTGTCCACAAGGTAAGGACCAACTACTGAATTTATCAACAACTGATCACGTAGCCGTGCAACTTGAGGATAATAGTGCATGTGAGGATAATAATCCCCTGTCTTTACAAGGCTGTCATTCCGTACATTGAAATAAGCATAGCCCCCCGTCTCAGAGATAGCGAAGATGGTATCGGGACTGACGAATACGGCATTCTTGGCGGCATAAGCTTCACTTGCCACCTCTCTGTTGTCGGCTCTGAATGTAACTACATGCAAACTATCATTTCCTACAACTAAAATTTTTACAGACTGGTCTGTTTCAGACTTAATGTTATCAATAGCCTTGACATTATCAATCGTGCGCGCCAATCCCATTCTTGTTTCAGGAACCAAGGTATTGATCATGTTCGGAGCAAAAGAAAGAATGCCATGATGGCGTGTGCCCACAAAAATATCTGAAATATTCTTATCGGGAAACTTTGTAATGCAAAGTGCATCGCACATCTCAAAAGCCTGATCCAAATCCTGCACCTTCAAACTGTCATTTAGCACTGCTTTTATTTTCAGCTGAGAGGGATTCTCTTGGCTTAATCCCTTCGTTATGTCAAATGTCCAAAGATGCGCACGCGTAGCAAGGATGATGTCGTTCTGTGTGTCACGACCGTAGAGTCTCACCATACGTTCATTCTGGCTGTCGACTTCTTTCCTGTTCTGAAATAAGTCTATCTTTTCTGCGTTCACAGTATTACTGTAGAAAGGGCAACTGGTAGGGATTCGGAAGAGGGAGAAAACAGAAACGGCATAAATATCACCATCTTTTACTATCATGTCTGAGATGGCTGTGCGCATCCCCTCTATATGGGCAACAAACCGGGTGTCATCAGCAGTGATATGGAAAAGGTTCCAGTGCTTGTCAATACAATATGCGCTCTGGTATGGCACGTCTTCACAAAGTCCCTGTACAGTGACAGGGTCATTAACAGAGGATAAGCTTACGTCAATATACACCAGATTGTTACCATTTATTGTATAAATACCTACCGGTCTCCCATGAACACGCTTTACTGCAAAGGCATTCTCGGCATATCTCGTAAGCGGAAACTCATAACGCTGCTTGTTATTCACAAGCAGACTGTTATCTGTAAATCCAAAAAGCGTATTCTCATTCACCCGAATTTCATAGCGCACATGATATTTTTCGTTATCATCGATTCGTGCTTCACCATTTGCATCCACAACAATTCGGAATTTACCGTTTAGCACTACCAGACTGTCTTCATAGGCTGTTAGATGATCAAACTTCGCAGGCTCATCAACGACTTTCCGGGCTTCTTCACCTTCCAGTCGAAAAAGGCCATCTTGAGCAGCAAAATAAATTTTTCTCTTAAACAGAGCCATTGCACTAATGGCATATTGACTTTTGTTAATGCCCAACCGTCCCACTCTTCTCATAACCGGACTATTATTGTCCGGCAGCCCATCCGGCAAAGCCAACTCCCAGATGCCATTAGATGTAGCAACTAAAAAAACATTTTTCCCTTGCCGAATCCAGTCAAAAACCGTGTATCTGTATCCTTTATGGGGCTTCCACCGGTCATTCATTTCCACAGGAATGTCAAGGCCCACGCTGTCGTTTTTATCAATACCTACAATGTGCAGGCCATTATAGCGGATGGATACAAGATAATATTCCAATCCGGAAGTATTCCCCAGATATTCCGTTTTGAGGATTCTGTCTCCACGCTGAATCATAATCCTGCGAACTCTTTCATCACGCAGAATATATAGTTGGCCGTCTTCAGTACCCACCACAATAGTGTTGCTGTCATTTGTTAAATCCACACATGAGGGTGCAGAATTAAAATGCCATTGCGAAGATACCACAGAAGGTGCTGACTGTTCCTCTTTCGGATGCTTGTTGCATCCTGTTAGCAATAATGGTAAAATGGCTAAGTCCAATGTTCTTATCCAAAAGGGAAACAAAATATGGTGGTGGCGGAACATTCTTTATCAAATTATCTATCTTTATATACGCCCGCAACAGAAGCCTCCCCCGACCCCTCCGAAGGAGGGGAGGGCCTGGCGGAAGAAAGCCTGCCAAAATCTCCTTAGCAGGGTTGCCAAGCCCCCTTTAGGGGGGCGGGGGTCTTCCATGTCTGCCCCCGTGTCGGACAGTAGGGGCAGCGCTTTATGCCTGCCCGCACGCCCGGCAGGGCGTATCATCGCGGGAAAAGGAATATATCCTCGAAAGCCCCGTGCATTTTTTTTCATCTTTTGAATCTTTGAGTTTTTGAAATTTGATGTCTTGGTGGGGTCTTGAATACGCCCTGATGGGCGTGCGGGCAGGCATAAAGCGCTGCCCCTACTGCCCGATACGGGGGCAAACCTGAAAGCTACAGAAGCCTCCCGCTCCCCTAAAGGGGGCTTGGCAGCCCTTGCTTAGGAGATTTGTAGGCAGGGCATGGAGCGCTTGTTCAGACCCCCAACCCCCTAACTTAGGGGGCTTTAGACACCCCATAAAGCAGCCTTTATCCCGCGAGGCCCTCCCCTCCTTCGGAGGGGCCGGGGGAGGCTTTCCCCCTCGCATCCTCCCGGAAGAAGTTCTCGAAGCTCTTCACCACATAGCTGGGCACATCCTTGATTTCCGCCCCCTGTTTTTTCAGATAGGCTTCGAGGCTCATCAGTTTGCCCATCGTGGCCGTGTAGTTGGCCTTGGTGAGAAACTTTGAAAGCTCCTGCGCCTTCGACCGCTGCAACTTGAAGTGGCTCACGAGCATGTCGGCGAAGTAGTCGCGCTGTCCGGTCTCGTCGTAGCTGTTCTCGCTCTGCACCAGTTTCGGACTCTTGTAGATCAAAAACTTGATGGAATCGGGCTCGCCCGTGTGCCGCGTACCGTTATAAATCTTCTCATATTCGAAGTAACAGTTGCAATATCCGAGCTGTGCCAACTCCTTCAGTTCGTCGTGGGCGGGCTGCAAAACGCGCTGGATGACGTGCCGGAAGGCCTTGTATTTTTTGTCGATGTTGAGTATCTGACGGAAATATTCGGTCGAAAAAGTCACCGTCCCCTTGTCGAGCCAAGCCGAAATGAGGAGGAAAATGCGTTGCGTGTATTTGTTGCGCGTGTTGTAGACGGTGTCTTTTCCGAGCAGATGATAGCCCAATTCCACGGAAATAAATGCCTTGGCAATGTCTTCATCCATGTGGATATTGACATACGGATTGTGTACATCTTCGGGAATATAAACATCGCAAAGATTGGTCACGCGCTTGTATTTCCGCCCCTCCGAACTCTTGTAAGGTATCTGCACGGGTATCGTGGCGAGTGCCGTGAGCGCGTTGCGGAGTTCGGGATAGTGGTTCTTGTTGACGGCGAAATCCTTGAAATAAAGGTTGAGTGACACGCCGTGGTCGTTCTGTATGTCGCCCTCCTGAATGTGTGACAACTTGGTGATGTCGGTGATCTTCCGGGAGATGAGATTGTGCAAAACATCCTGCAACTTCTCGAGCATAAACGTGACCACCTTGTTTTGCATCGCCGAGTAGTCTTGGCTCATGTAGGTGAATGCCAGCGGCGTGATGATGAACGTCTGTTCGTTCACCGGCAGCGCGTTGGCTATGAGTTCCCGCTGCTTCTTGGTGAGCTTTTTCGGGGCCTTGCCACGCGCTCTGGTTGTCGGCTTTTTTGCTTTCGTTTTCTTCGTTTTTGCTTCTTCCATTGTCAAGAAGTTTTCTTCCGCTCCGTCACCGTCAAGGGGGGCTTCTTCGGCCACGGCCGTCAGGGTGCTCCCACCGGCGGCCGATGTGAAGGCGAAGCCGGCCGCTGATGCCCC
>OAUK01000665.1_pt1 | contig 13976 bp, 14 predicted proteins | sample 1495131 | NCBI WGS metagenome assembly OAUK01 (sample SAMEA2580009, study PRJEB22360) | human gut metagenome | biome: human gut; feature: human-associated habitat; material: faeces | place: Denmark | collected 2008/2010 | reverse complement strand
TATATCATAATATTATATGAAAATGTACTATTTTTGCATATAGGGCATAGAGACTAAAATTATAATTTTAAAAATAAAAGAAGGAATTTTGTTTTTGACGGCGAATTGTTATAATAAAAGTAGAATTCATAGGAGGGGTCTAATATGAAAGATTATAGAACAATTGTTGTTCCCGTCGACGGTTCGGATAACTCGAAGCGCGCAGTTGAACATGCTGTTACAATCGCCTCTACCGTAGGAGCGTCCTTGACATTGGTATACGTAGCCAATATCGTATCCGTTATTTCCAATTTTGATCAGATTCCTAATGCCAGCGGTTATGTAACCGAGCAGGTAGCCTTGGATATGGAAGAAGAAGGAAAGAAGATTCTGGATGCCGTTAGGGCGAATATTCCCGATTCGGTAACAGTGGGGGAAGCCTTCGAAGTCGGCTCGCCCGGACCGGCTATTCTTTCAGTAGCTAAGAAGAACAATGCCGATTTAATTGTTATGGGAAGCCGTGGCTTGGGCCCCCTTAAAGGTTTGTTTATGGGTTCCGTCAGCAGCTTTGTTGTTACTCATGCGGCATGCCCTGTCATGATTGTGAAATAGATTATAGCGAAAGTTCAGATAAAAACAGCGGAAAGCCGTTTATGCGACTTTCCGCTGTTTCGTTTTGTCGAGTATCTGTTATGAATGTTAAAAAATCCGGTTTTCAGGAGACGAATCGGCAATGATTTTTTCTCCTTCAATATATGTGACAAGAGGTAGAGTACGTCTTTTTTCGATTAAATCGATGATCATCTTCATGCATTCTTCGCCGATTTTTCCCATAGGAATATCGATGCGAGATAAAGACGGAATGGAGAAGTCATTTATTTCCGGCATGGTAATGCCGACGGTAAAAACTTCCAAATCGTGAGGAATGGAAATGCCTTCGTTATAACAACCGTAGAGCACCCCATGGGCCAATACGTCGGATTCACAAAACAGGGCTTGCGGCATTCGGTCACGATGAATCAGCTCTTTGCAGACTTTAACGGCATCTGTCAGTGATTGGTCACAAAGAAAGATGTCGTCATCCGATACGGGATAGCCTGCTTGAGCGAATACTTCCAAAAAGCCGTCCATCCACATACGCATAATGGGAAATGATGTATCGTGAGTCAAAACGCCCGGGTGAATGCATCCTTTATTTAACAAGTGTCGGCCTACGCTACGACCGATTTCATAATTGTCCATGGTCACACACCCGTATTTTTCGGAGGTACGGTTAAATAGGACAATGGGGCAAGGGAAGTCGGAATTTTCCAAGTATTCCATATCTTTTTCAGACATATTGGCAATGATAATGCCGTTGAAGAAGCGGTTCTGCTCTACTTCCAGTTGTTTTTGTAATTCATCGACCTTGTATGGAACAACTGTTAAATGGATCGGCTTGTCGTACTTCATGATTTCTCGCTGCAAGCCGAGTGTAATACGGGCCAGATAGTTGATACGGAAGTCCGTAGCCCAATAAAAGGCGACTGAGTATGAATCACCGCCGGTGACCCGCAACTTTTTGGCCGATTGATTGGGGACATAATTCATTTTGTGGGCAATTTCAAGAATTCGTTTTTGTGTTTCGCCGGAAATTTTCCTTTCTTTGCCCTTACCGTTCAGTACAATTGAGACGGTAGCAATGGAAACATCGGCTACTTTGGCAATATCTTTTATTGTCGGCATAATTTGAGTCACCTTCTTTATTATTATTCTGCCATATAAATACATAGTTTTCAATTATAATTGATTATTCCGCATAAGCCTGATTTCATATGTCCACGGAACGGTAACGATAAGGAAAACCGCATTCAATAAGGGGCGGGACTTAATTATAAGCGTTGAATGAAAAGAAACTGTAAAAATATTGATAAAAACCTGTGGTATACTTAACTACAAATGTATAGAAGTTCATGAATTACATCATATTTTATATACCTGTTGAGTCTGTAAAAGGTGATTGATATAATATAAAAATGAGAAAATAAAGATAGATTATGCATTCACTTTAATGAAGAAAGAGCGTTGCCATGACTTTTAAAGAAGAAGTAGAAGAGAAACTGCGGAATTTAGCGAAACCTCCGGGTAGTCTCGGCCTATTGGAGCAGCAAGCAAAAAAGATATTTTTGGCTTGGCAGAAGACCGAACAGGATCTTAGGCCCAAGCACATTATTTTCGCCGCCGATAATGGGGTAGTCTGGTCCGGAGCGGCTGTTCAACTGCCGGAAATTACATACTTACAGACTCGTAATATGGTGGACGGACTGGCGGCTATCTCCTGTTTTTGCGATTACAATCATATTCCTTATGAAGTTGTCGATGTAGGGATAGACTCTCCCGATGCCGTGGGATTGAATTATAAAATCCGGCAAGGGACGCGGAATTTTTCTGTGGAACCGGCCATGACGGAAGAGGAAGTAAAACGGGCCGTAGAAGTCGGCCGGGAACGGGTCGGCTTCGCAGCTCATATGGGGTATAATTTACTTTCCTTCGGTGAGATGGGTATAGGGAATACGACGACGTCGGCGGCTGTATTGACGGCTCTGGCACCTGATTATGCGTCTTTAATTGCCGGGTACGGGTCAGCTAAGGGCAATTATCGCCTGTTGAGGCATAAAGAGGAACTTATTTCCGAAGCTATGGAACAATACGGCAGTCTTATGTCCGGCCCTATCGATGTATTGCGTTACGTCGGAGGATTTGATTTAGCGGCAATTACAGGGGCTATGTTGGCTTGTGCGGAGCGAAGAATTCCTTTTTATGTTGACGGGTTCATTACGACAGTGGCCTTGGTTTGTGCTGTTAAAATACGTGCTGATGTGAGGAATTATGCCCTCTTATCGCATCTGTCGCGAGAAGCGGGGATGACCTTGGCTCTGCGTATTATCGATATGGATGAATCCGAAATCCCTTTACATTGCGGTTTTTCTTTAGGAGAAGGAACGGGAGCCGTATTGGCTGTATCGCTTATGCAATCCCTGATGTATGCCATCGGCCATATGGGAACTCTTGACGAAGTGAACAAGAATGCCAAGAGGCGTCGTAAGGGGGGAGTGTAAGTGGAAATACGGGTCGAACAACACGTAAAGGATGCGGCTGTCGAGGTTTTTCAAAAGGCGGGTCTTACAGAAGAAGAAGCGGTGGCCCTGTTTTATAAAAGAACGGCAGCGACGGGGAAACTGGCCTTTCCCGTTGAGGATGCTCGCCAAGGTGAAACTAAAAAAGTGAAAAGACGGCGTATGAATGAACGTTTTGCCGAATGGGATGCGTTTTAATAAAAGGAGCTGTAAGGATGTGCGGAAAACCGCATTTTCTTACACTTCCTTTTTAGATGGAGATATAGTTAATTTATACCGCTGCCTACAAGTGCATCAGTTTTTGTAAACTGTAACCCGACGGCCGATAGGGCAGGGATAGTCTGCTCATATGATTTCTGTGTTGTCATCATGCTCCGTGCTTTGACATAAATGCGTCTTTAGCCTGTTTGCCGTCTTTCTTGCCTTTCATCTATTGATCTAAATTAATTTGCCATTGCTCTTTTCGGGTGATCAGTACCTTTTTATGCCAATCAACCCGAATGACTCTTGCAGAGTCGACAGGACTATATAAATTAAAAGTATAGCTGAGAAAAATCTTTACTCGATGGTATATCACATATCTATAGTAGAATCTTCTTTAAAGGCATTCATTCGGTGAAGTGTTCGGGTTGTGTGTGATCGGCTCGCTGTTATTATATAAATAGGGGCGGGTTACCAACGTGCCGTACTTCAATTTAGGCAGGGCTATTAATCGAGGATACAACTCCTTTACTTCTTTGCAAGCTTTTAAAGTCAGACTTTCCAACTCTGTAAGTTCTAAGAGGGGGCTGTAATCCTTGTCCAGTACTCGTGCGGTCAACAAACTGAAGGAACGTAAACGGGGCATGTGTTGTAAGAAGCTCAAGGATTGAAGTCGTAAATTTTTAGGGGCTGCGAAATCACCCTCCAGAGAAAGACTTTCCAGATGCTTCAGTGTGGCCAGTGCACTATAATCTTCAATTTTTTGGAAATTTTCAATTGATAAGGCAACCAGATTTTTCAGTTTTGCAATCGGATTGATAGAGGAAACACTTCTGCCGGATCCTATATGCAGATACTTTAAGGCCTGTAAGTGTTCTAATTTTGATATATCCGGATATACGCCCCATTTAATGTGCAGGTCTGTCAGCTTACGTTGGCAACATACTGCATCAAACAATTCCTGAGGCATCCTTGTACAGAATTCGAGCTTACTGAAAGCATCAGGGGTTTCTACCAGAAATTTACACCATTCTCTGAGAATTCGCTTTTTGTCTCGAGGCGAATAGGTATCCTCCAGCTGGGTACAATTAATAACCAGCTCTTTTTCACCTGCATATTCAGATACCGTAACTACGGATTTAGGATGGGAGTCATTGTTATGATAATAATTGAAGCCGTATTTTATTTGTTTTTCAGTCAGTACCGACATTTCAGCACCCCTTTCCCAGTTATAAGGTTCTGGTGAGCATACTTTCCGTGTAGGCACCGTCCTGACTGTTACCGACGAGGATCTTATCCTTATCGAGGGCTTCCAGGGCTTTCATTTCCGTGTCCGTTAAGGAAAAGTTGAAAATATCCGCGTTGGCGGCAATGCGGCCAGGGTGAGACGATTTCGGCAAGACGGAAATACCTTGTTGGACTAAAAAGCGTAATGCAATTTGGTGGGGTGTTTTTCCGTATTTTTCAGCCGGTATGGTGACAGCCGGTTCTTTATACATAGACGTATCTCTATTTCTGCCGAAGGGTGAATAGGCTTGATGGATGACTCCGTATTTTTTCATTACCTTTTGAAGTTCCGAATATTGGCAGTATAAATGGGTCTCAATTTGATTGACTGCCGGGCACAGGGTATTGAAATGAATCAGGTCTATAAGTTGGCTGGGCATGAAGTTGGATACTCCGATGGAACGCACGAGACCGTCGGAAACGGCCTGCTCCAAGTCGCGCCATGCTCTGTATACATCGTTGTATGGCCAGTGAAGAAGCACCAAGTCGAGATAATCGGTTGAGAGTTTTTTCAAGGACTCTTCCAGACTTTTACGACAGTTACCGTCGGAAAAGCGAGTGAACCAGATCTTGGTGGTTAAAAACAGATCTTCTCGTGCTATGCCGCAGTATTTTACGGCATTTCCGACGATTTCTTCGTTTTTATAAGCTTGAGCCGTATCAAGCAGCCGGTATCCCGAACGGATTGCCGTGGCAATGGCCGCTTCGTCAGTTTCCGGGTCGGTCAGTTTATAGGTACCGAATCCCAGAAGCGGCATTTCATATCGGCTGTTTAAAGTGAGTGTATTTTTCATGGTCCTTACCCTCCCGGATGATTACTATACATACTGTCTTATATATTATATATTAATCCTGAAAGCTTATGGGTGAAAAGATATGACTGCCTAATTTGTATAGATTTAAAATCTTTTAGTATGTTATCCTTATAAGAAATGATGGTATAATAGGAAAAAGGAGGCGGCAACATGTTAAAAAAAAGAATAGTTCTACTTCTCGTGGCAGCCGCTTTATTGGCCTTAGGGCTAAGTAGAGGTGAGGATCAGGCCGTCTGGCAAAAGGGCTCAATGATTTGCTTGGAGTGTATCGGTCTTGGTTAGTCGCAGAATTATTCAAGGTATCAGTGCTTTTCTTACCAATGCCAACTGGAAGGGATTCAGGGACGGTACTATCTATAACGGCGATACTAAGGCACTGTGTGTACCGGGCTTAAACTGTTACTCCTGCCCCGGGGCGGTCGGCGGATGTCCGATAGGTGCATTACAAAGCTCGCTTAGCGGGTTTATTCCGCGGATTCCGTTCTATGTATTGGGCTTTATCGCTCTTTTCGGAGTATTGTTCGGACGCGTCGTTTGCGGCTATTTATGTCCCTTCGGGTTACTTCAGGATTTATTGGATTGTGTACCTTGTAGAAAAATAAGAAAATCAAAGACTACAAGACGATTGACGAAAGTAAAATATGCTTTTCTGGGCTTAGTTTTTTTGGGTCCCCTTGTGTCATTTGCCGTTATCGGGTTGGGAGAGCCTTTGTTTTGCAAATATATTTGTCCGGCCGGTACAGTAGAAGGGGCGCTTCCCTTGTTTGTTGTCAATGAAGGCCTGCGTTCCGCTGCCGGAAGCCTAACGGTATGGAAAGGATTGTTAGCCGGGAGTATTTTGCTGATGTCGACTTTCGTTTTTCGACCCTTTTGCCGTTTTATATGTCCCCTGGGGGCCTTATACGGGCTCTTTAATCGATATGCATTGACGGGGATTGCAGTGGATAAGAATAAATGTATTCACTGCGGTCGCTGTGCAGCTGTTTGCAAATCGGATGTGATGTTGGCAGGGGATAAAGAATGTATTTCTTGCGGCGAGTGCGTGGATGTTTGCCCTGTCCAGGCAGTGTACAAAAGAAAACTTATAATGAGAAAGGTTGAGGAGAGAGATAATGTTTAAAAAATATATGGTTGTATTGGCAGGGGGTTTATGTGTTGTTTCGCTTACGGCGTGCGGTAATCAAAAGGCTGAGGCTCAACAACAGACGGCTCAGGCTGAAGCGGCAGCAGATTTAAAAATCGGATCGCCTGCTCCTGATATAGAGTTGCCGGCCGCCGACGGAAAAAGCGTAAAACTGTCTCAGCTATACGCACAAGGTCCTGTTTTTATTAACTTCTGGGCATCGTGGTGCCCGCCGTGTGTCGGAGAAATGCCGGACATACAAAAGGCTTATGATACACATAAACAGGAAATTCAATTTATTGCCGTAAATATGGATCAGAAAAAAGATGACGGCGTTGCTTTTTGGCGAGACGGAAAATATACGATTCCCATGTATCAGCCGAATATTCAAAAGGTGAGCCGTGATTATCGCATTTCGGGAATACCCATGTCCGTTCTCGTAGATACGAAGGGAATCATTGTAAACATGAGGGTCGGCTCGATGGATGAAAAGGAATTGGAAGAATTCTTTAATTCTATATCGAAAAAATAGCTTTTATAGCGGTAAAGGTATATAGTAAAGAAGTAAATGAATGACGAGGGAGCTCATGCTTACCTCGTCATTGCTTTGTGTTACGACAGGCATGATACAAATCTTTCTTTTTATCCGTGCCATAGAAGTGAAAGGAAGTGCTGTTATGAATAAAAGGTGGACGGAACATTTTAAATCCGACTTACCGAGATTTTATGATGCAACGCGTAAGTTTTATGCTAAAGAATTGAAGCCGGCAGAATATAAAGGTATTTCCGGAGGATTCGGGTGTTATGGAGAACGTGGCGGTGAAACGACCATGATTCGCCTACGTTTTACGGGCGGTATCCTGGAACGGGAAGACCTTGTCCAGCTTCGTGAAGCGATAAAAAAATATAATTTGGAATTTGTTCATTTTACAACGTGTCAGTCTGTACAGTTTCATCACCTCAAGGAAAATCAAATACTCGGTTTGATGAATGATTGTTATGAACAGGGCATATTAACTCGCGGTGCCGGATCGGACTTTCCTCGGAATATTACAGCACCCGCTTTGCGCGGTATCGACCCTCTGGAATACTTCGATATTACAGAATTGGTGAAAGAGGCGGCCGACTATTTGTTGAGCTTTATCGGCGTAGTCGGGTTGCCGCGAAAATTAAAGGTATCCTTTAATAATACGGGTACCAACGCTCCGCATACGACAGTTCGTGACCTTGGATTTGTCGGACGGCCTGACGGGTTGTTCGATGTATATGCTGCCGGCGGCTTGGGACCGAATCCCCGTTTGGGAGTTTTGATCGAAAGCGGTGTCTGTCGAGAACGCATACTATATTATATTCACGCCATGTATATGCTTTTCTCGGAAACGGGTGATTATAAAAACAGGGCCCGTAATCGTACTCGCTATTTTCAGACGACTATCGGTACGGATGAATTCAGAAAACTCTTTCACACATATCTGGAGAAGGCAAATTCTCTCGATCTTACGGTTAAGTCGAAGGAAAAAGAAGTGGAGAAAAACGGTTGTAGCGGAGATATAATCCATCCCTGTGTACACCGTCAAAAGCAGGAAGGTCTCTATTATGTGGAATATCATCCCCAAGGCGGAACGCCGACGATTGACGAATTTACAGAGTTGATTTCCGCGATTATTGACATAAACGGGGCACAATTGCGCCTCGGTGCTGAGGAAACTGCATATGTTACAAATTTAACGGCTCGTGAAGCCGAAACAATTGCCGGGATCATTGAACATCACACGGCTCGCACATCGTTTGAAAAGTCTGTTTCTTGCGTAGGTTGCACAATCTGTCAAATCGGGTTGCGTGATTCGGCCGGCCTTCTGCGGGATATACTGTCGGCAGTCGAACCGTATCATTTTGCAGAAGGTGTCTTGCCGCGTCTGTATATTTCAGGGTGTCCCAATTCTTGCGGTACTCATGAGTTGGCAAGTATGGGGTTTATGGGAGGCGCTAAGCGAGTAAACGGGGAAACAGTTCCGGCCTTTGTCTTGTTTACGGGCGGGTCCGAAGACTTAGGTAAAGAGACATTGGGGAAAGAACGATGTGTGTTATCGGCTATCGATATCCCACGATTTATAGTTGACCTGGGTAAGTCCGTTGAAGCGGAAAAAAGTACCTTTGCAGCTTGGCAAGTTGAGCATGCTGGTGAATTTCAACAGTTGATCGATAAATATGTATAAAGAAAACAATCCCTTGGCTATATAGCCAAGGGATTGTTTTCTTTATATCTTAAACATTAAATCTGAAATAGGTGACATCGCCGTCTTGCATAGGATAATCTTTCCCTTCCAAGCGTACGAGCCCTTTTTCTTTAGCAGCTAATTCGCTACCGCAGGCAATGAGATCGTCGTATGATACAATTTCGGCACGAATGAAGCCGCGTTCAATATCCGTATGAATTTTACCTGCCGCTTTTTGCGCCCGCGTTCCTTTGACAATCGTCCAAGCGCGGACTTCATCGGCACCGGCCGTGAAGAAGTTAATTAAGCCCAAGAGTGCATAGCTGGCATGGATTAACTTTGTAAGCCCCGCTTCGGGAAGACCGAGCTCTTCCAGGAACATAGCCGCTTCGTCGTCGGGTAGTTCGGCAATTTCCGATTCTATTTTTGCCGATACGGCAACGACTTGCGATCCCTCGGCGGCTGCAAATTCCGCAACCTTCTGTACGAGCGGATTATCCATAGCTGTGGCCGCTTCATCTTCCGCTACGTTACAAATATAGAGAATAGGTTTAAGGGTTAATAAATTCAACTCTTTAAGTAAGGGCAACTCATCTTTTGTCAGCTGTGCTTTGCGAGCGCCTTCGCCGTTTTCCAGGCAGGCGAGTACTTTCTCGAGGACCGCTAATTCGGCTTTTGCAGCCTTGTCGCCGCTTTTGGCAATTTTATTCAACCTGTCTGCACGTTTTTGAGTCGTTTCCAAGTCGGCGAGGCATAGTTCAGTGTTAATAATATCAATGTCGCGTAAAGGGTCTACGGACCCGGAGACATGGGTTATATTTTCATCTTCAAAACAACGGACTACTTCAGCAATAGCATCGGTTTCGCGAATGTGGCTAAGAAATTTGTTCCCTAGCCCTTCACCCTTGGAGGCACCCGCAACGAGACCGGCAATATCGACAAAACGCATAACTGCCGGGACGACGCTTTTAGGATGATACATATCCGTAAGGACGGAAATGCGCTTGTCGGGAACTTCTACGACACCGACATTGGGTTCGATAGTGCAGAACGGATAGTTCGCCGCTTCAGCACCGGCTTTGGTTATGGCATTGAACAGCGTGCTTTTTCCGACATTTGGTAAGCCTACAATACCGACTTCAAGATTTGTACTCATCATATCACCTTTAATCGTTAATATATACAATCAAAATTATCAATTCAAATATATATTATACCATAAAACGGAGTCTTGTAATGAGGTTCGTACTTGGCACTTTTTAGGAGTAAAAAAGAACCGCAACCGTTTAAGTTATAAGGTTGCGGTTCTTTTTTTTATCTTATAAGGAATGTGCGCGTAATTCTTCGTCTGAGTGAACGGAAATCCATGCAGGCGGAATATCAAATACCGTAAACGCACCCGTAGCCTTATGGTTCGCTAAACGGTGTAAACCGCGTGCATATGCGGTTAATACGGAACCTGTGAATTCAGGATTGCTGTCGAGTTGCAAGCGATATTCTACAACATGTTTCGTACCCGGAGTGCTTTCGCCGCTGCGTAAAACGAAACCGCCGTGGGGAATGCCCTTGTGATCGCGATCGAGTTCTTCTTGAGAAATGAAGTGAACGACCGTTTCATAACCGACGAAATAGTTCTTCATTGTTTTGATTTCATTTTCAATGCGAGCTTTGTCAGCCCCTTCGGCAGCTACGACGTAGCAGTCTCTTAAGTGGGCTTCTTGGCCCGTAACTTCCGGCATTTCGCCGTTGCGGATAGCATTTAAGTATTTATCCTTAGGAACTGTATATTGACGGGCGTCTACGACGCCGTCAATACGGCGAATGGCGTCGGAATGACCTTGGCTTACTCCACGCCCCCAGAATGTATAAGACTTACCTTGCGGTAAAATAGCTTCTGCAAAAACACGTTGCAATGAGAACATGCCCGGGTCCCAACCGCAGGAAATGAGAGCTGCCGTGCCGGCGGCTTTAGCAGCCTTATCTACATTATTGAAGTGTTCCGTAATACGCGGATGCGTATCAAAGCTGTCAATACATGTGAAGTGGGCAGCTACTGCCGGGGTTTGTTCAATTAAGTCCGTTGCAGAACCGCCGCACAGAATCATGATGTCGATTTTACCCTTGAAATTAAGCATTTCATCCATTGTATAAGCCGGTACGCCGCTTACTGTTTTAATACCCTTACGGCGAGAAAAAACTCCGACCAGTTCCATGTCCGGCTGTAATTTTACGGATGCTTCCGCGCCGCGACCCAAGTTTCCATAACCGACAATACCGATGCGAATTTTGTCCATGTCTTGCCTCCTGTATAAATACCTTTACTTCTATGAATCGGTTTTTATTGTAACACATTCGTCGTTCATTGTGTATGTATTTTTGCTTAAAACTTTAATTTTTTAATTCTATTCACGGCTTCAACCGTATTTTCTCTTGAACCGAATGCCGTAAGCCTCATATATCCTTCTCCGTGCGGGCCGAAACCGCTACCGGGAGTGGTGACAACCCCGGCTTGTTCCAAAAGCAGGTCGAAGAAGTTCCAACTCTTCATGCCCTGAGGCGTTTGTACCCAGGCATAAGGGGAGTTGAGAGCTCCGTAAACGGTATATCCCGCATCCGTTAAGCCGTCGCGAATAATACGGGCGTTTTCCATGTAATAGGCTACATCTGCACGGCATTGCTTTTGACCTTCTTCAGAGTAGTACGCTTCGGCGGCACGTTGAATGATATACGGCGTGCCGTTGAAGAAGGTACATTGGCGACGATTCCACATGGGGTTTAAAGGGGTTTTAATGCCGTCGTGAGTATAAGCGACACAGGCCTTAGGTACGACTACGTAGGAACAACGAGTGCCTGTAAAGCCTGCATTTTTCGAAAAAGAACGTAGTTCGATGGCTACCTCTTTGGCACCGTCTATTTCGAAAATACTGTGGGGAACGTCGTTTTCTGTAATATAAGCCTCGTAGGCCGAGTCGTAGATTAAGATGACCTTATTGTGATGAGCATAATCCACCCATTCCTGTAAATCCTCACGCGACATGGCTGTGCCCGTCGGATTGCTGGGGTTGCACAAATAAACGATGTCGACAGGTTCGGCAGGCGGTTTAGCTTTAAAGCCGTTTTCCGGCGTGCAGGGTAAGTATACGACGCCGTCGTAACGCCCCGTTTTTTCATTAAAGGTTCCTGTATGGCCGAGCATAACATTGGAGTCGAGGTATACGGGATATACAGGGTCGGCAATTGCAAAAGTGAGATCATGACCGAAAATTTCCTGAATGCAGGCTACATCGGTTTTGGCTCCGTCGCCGATGAAAACTTCGTCCGTATCGAGGGTTACTCCGCGGGTTTCATAATCGCCCTTAATGATGGCATGACGGAGAAAATCATATCCCTGTTCAGGGCCGTAACCGCGAAAGGTTTCGGCAGTTGCCATATCGTCGACTGCTTTGTGGAGTGCTTCAATAATAGCGGGAGCCAGAGGCTTCGTGACGTCACCGATACCGAGACGGATTACTTGCTTGTCAGTTTTCTTTTCATAGTCGGCAACCTTCTTGGCAATTGTCTGGAATAAATAATTCCCGGGAAGTTTGCTGTAGTTTTCATTTACGTGAGCCATAAGGGCCTCCTTAAGAAGATTCATTCATTTTATACAAAATGATATTTTATTCTACTACACCCCTTTTTCGTTGAAAAGGCGGAAAAATCATATTTACACACTGTGTTATACAAATAGGTAATAGAGTATAGCACATAACAGTATATGTGTAGCTTATGAATAGACCGGTAATATGAGCTGACGATGACAGCAGGCATTCTGTTTGGTATACTGTGCGTACAGGAAATATAGCGGGATACGTGCCGAAGAACGGGAGGAAGACAATGGGCATTGAAAAAACGGAAACCTATACGCAAACACGCGAACTACCACTGAATTGTCCGGCTTGCAGTGCAGCCGGCACGACCATAATATATGAGCGAATTGACGGTACGACACCAATGCGGGACAGAATTCTTACAGACAGCAATTTGTTTATGTATGAATGTCCCCATTGCGGTGAACGGGTGCGCATAGAAGCTCCTTTGATTTATGTGGATGAAAGACGAAAAATCGCCGTCTGGAATATGCCTGATCCGAAGTTTGAATTTACGGAACAAGCGCTGGCTGAAAAAATCGGTAATTTGGATATAAGTGATTATACGTGTCGCATTACGCGCAGCTGGGGGGAATTGAGAGAAAAGATTATCGAACTTGAGAGCTCGGTAGACGATCGCATTTGTGAGGTCATTAAAAGCGGTGCTTACAGTTTGATTAAGGCTGAAGATCGTAAAGTGTTACCTCTTGAGTCATATCATATAGATCATTGCACACAAGAGGGAGCCAGTCGGGCTATCGGCTTAGTATTTATGCGATCCGATACGGGTGGGCAAGCGTATGTATACCCCCTGACAGACCGGGTAATACAGGTGACGGATGACATCTTCCGACCCTTGTTGGACGGTCTGGACTTATACAATCGGCGCGGTGAGTTCTTCCGGTTTACTTATGAAACGGCACACAATTTTGTTATGCAAACGACTGAGGCGGCACAAGAACAAAATAAGAAATATGAAGAACTTATCGGCTTGTGGGTAAAGACCTTGGCTAAAGAACTGTATCATGTCGATTTGTAGAACGGATCGATCAGAGTAACAAAAACCGTGCCTTTTAGATAAGGTGCGGTTTTTGTTATGCCACAGACGTATAAATAGGTCTTGGCGTATGTATAAAGTGGAGGGGTTCTATCGCCGTCCTGCATAAGGATATATAATCAAGCTATATAGGCTTTGTTGATAGATAATTATAGGAGAACGGGTATGAATGCATACACTCTTTCAAATTTGACGGATATGGTTAAAGAAGGCCTGCATACAAGACGATTTTTAAAACAAATCAATCTTACGGCAGAAGCCTTGGATCGTATTATTACACGAACTTCCGTAGATGAGGCCGTTGCTGAAGTCGCATTCATGACAGATGAAAACGGTCGGTTCAGAACCGAGGCCGTACCGGGTGTTTTAAAGCGGCATATACCGGTATTGGTAAACGAACCGTCATGCGGCTGGTTGAAATATTGTTATTACTACATACTGGCCTGCATTTATCCGGAAAATGTAGCTTATTGGACAGACGATCACATTGAAACGGTTCTGTCTCACGATGACGAGTACGGCTTGGGCCGTGCCGTTATGTTGCAGATTTTGC
>OAUK01000656.1_pt1 | contig 14163 bp, 13 predicted proteins | sample 1495131 | NCBI WGS metagenome assembly OAUK01 (sample SAMEA2580009, study PRJEB22360) | human gut metagenome | biome: human gut; feature: human-associated habitat; material: faeces | place: Denmark | collected 2008/2010 | reverse complement strand
TACAGTGCATTATATACTAATTAGGACTTTTTAAGTATAACATCACCACACAGAAGGAAAAGTAAAGGTTCCCTGATAGAAATACATGGATCCACACCATTCAGCAATACCTTTGAGCAATATTGCAGCTGCAGTCTTACCTTGAGACGAATATATGTTATCAAGGGCATTCCAGTCAACAGTAGTCCCATTACATGAAAATCTTTGAGGCTCTCTGAAATTAGTCAATATCTTAGCCAAAGCTAACGGGAAACATCCGGCAGGTGCTTTTCTCCTACATCCAAAAAATATGTATCTTCTTTTCTTAGGGTATAGATCATTGAATGGCGTGTTCTGATGCCAGTCAGCATACGTACCAAGTAGGTTGTTGGTGCGCAGAATATTTTTCCAGTCTGAATAAGTGGTATTAATCTTATTGGTACTACATGTGCCACCACCACTACCACCACCGCCTGCACGTCCCATTTGGTCGTCAATATAATTCACACAAAGTGACAAGCACATATTGGTTCCACATTTTGTTCTTCCCTTGTATTTAATGCACTATCATTGTCAGAGAAGTTGCCTACCCAATTGTCATTTTGACTTTCATCATAGGTGGAAAATGTATTTGGATTTAGAAGAACCTCACTAGGATAATCCTTTACTGTAAATAGCCCTTCTCCCGTTGTTGGGTAACTGGGATCTATATAACTTTCTTCGTTTTTAAAGAAGGAAGCAACAGCGTCTACATCCGCTTTTGTCAGATTTCCTTTGTCTGTTACAGCGATAACTTTTGCTTCGATTCTGTCATCTGCAGACAAAATCGCAAAGCCTTTTCCATCAGGGAAATTAGCTACATACATCACATTATCAGCATCTTTTATAGTAGTAGCACGTGTAGCAACTTGTTCCAATTTCATCGATATTACATCTGTTACTTTAGGAAGTGAACCATTAGCTCGCGTTGGATTGTCTTTCAAGAAATCATTAAGAGATGATAGTGCCTCCTCCACAGGGATAGCATGGGAATAATTTGATGTTTCTGAAGAAGAAACAGTGGTTACTTCCTCATCTGGACTCTGACAAGCACAGAATCCTGTCAACATTACTACTACAAGCGATAGATTTAATAACTTTGTTGTTTGCATAACATTTAGATTAATATGATTTATTACATCATGATGCAAAGTTAATGAAAAATATAAGTATACAGGTGATTTCAGGTTATAATTTTAATGATAGCCGTTTGTTTTAACTTTTACTATGGCAGCTTGACCATTGTGACTTGCTGCCATACGATATTGTGTTTTAAATAGTCGTTTCCTTTATAGACTTCACGTTTGTGTGTAATTTTTCTTACGCCTAAAAATAGCTTCTCTCGACCCCTCGGAGAGGGGTCGGGGGCGAGGCTTCTATTTTGTTTTTCGCTTTTTACAGCGGATATTCTTCAAATGCGTAGAGCACAGTGGAGAGATAGCGTTCGCCGGTGTCGGGCAGCAGGGCCACGATTCTCTTGCCTTTGTTTTCGGGGCGTTTGGCTATTTCCGTAGCTGCGTAGGCTGCCGCGCCGGACGAGATGCCCACGAGCAAGCCGTCAAGCTGTGCCAGCTGTCGGCCGGCGAGGATGGCTTCGTCGTTCTCCACTTGGAACACCTCGTCGACATATTCGCCATCGTAGGTCTTGGGGATGAAGCCCGCCCCGATGCCCTGAATCTTGTGTGGGCCACCCTTCCCGCCACTCAACACAGGCGAAGAAGACGGCTCCACGGCTATGATTTTCACGTTGGGATTCTTCTCTTTCAGCCGTTTGCCGATGCCCGAGACGGTGCCTCCGGTCCCCACGCCGGCCACGAAGATGTCTACTTGTCCGTCGGTGTCTTCCCATATCTCGTTGCCGGTGGTCTCGTAGTGCTTTTGAGGATTGGCGGGATTCTCAAACTGTTCGAGGATCACGGCTCCCGGAATGGTGTCGCGCAGTTCTTCGGCTGCCTTGATGGCCCCCGGCATACCGTCTTTGCCGCTCGTGAGGCGCACCTCCGCACCGTATGCTTTCACCAGATTCCGACGTTCCACGCTCATGGTTTCGGGCATGGTGAGGATGAGGTGGTAGCCTTTGACGGCCGACACAAGAGCCAGCCCCACACCGGTGTTGCCGCTGGTGGGTTCGATGATGGTGGCTCCGGGCTTCAGTTTGCCTTCTTTTTCGGCTGCTTCGATCATGGCCAGAGCGATGCGGTCTTTCACGCTTCCTCCCGGATTGAAGTATTCCACTTTGCCGATGACGGGTGTCTCCACACCACGCGCAGCCGAGTATTTGCCGAGTTCGACCAGCGGTGTGTGACCGATGAGGTCGGTGATTTGTTTTGCAATCTTTGCCATAACGTATTCCTTTCTTCTTTTTATGTTGTTTTTGTCTTTTTATATTCGCCTGCGATAGGCCTCTCAATCCACGTAGGTGAAAGCCTCGTCGAGCGCATCGATTAGGTCTTCTACATGTTCTGTGCCTATGCTCAGGCGGATGGTGGAGGGATAGATGTGCTGTTCGCGCAGCTCTTCCGGGCTGAGTTGTGAGTGGGTGGTGGTCGCCGGATGAATCACGAGCGACTTCACGTCGGCCACGTTGGCCAGCAGAGAGAAGATGCGCAGGTGATCGATGAAGGTCCAGGCCGCTTCCTGACCGCCTTTAATCTCGAAAGTGAAGATGGAGCCTCCGCCATTGGGGAAGAGGCGGGTATAGAGCGCGTGGTCGGGATGGCTGTCAAGGGAGGGGTGGTTCACCCTCTCCACCTTCGGGTGGTGGGCCAGATAGTCTACAATCTTCCGTGTGTTGTAGGCATGACGCTCCACACGCAGACTGAGCGTTTCGAGTCCTTGGAGCAATATCCAGGCGTTGAAAGGGCTGATGGCGGCACCGGTGTCGCGCAGGAGTACGGCCCTGATGCGGGTGGCGAAGGCTGCCGGACCGGCCACATCGGCAAACACAGCCCCGTGATAGGATGGGTCGGGCTTGGCCAGTGTGGGATATTTGTCGGCATCGGCTTTCCAGTCGAACTTTCCGGAGTCGACGATGACACCTCCAAGCGACGATCCGTGACCTCCGATAAACTTGGTGGCAGAGTGTACCACCACATCGGCTCCATGCTCGATGGGGCGTAGAAGATAGGGTGTACCGAATGTGTTGTCCACGATGACCGGTACATGGTGCCTGTGGGCGATTTCACTGATCTTGTCGATGTCGGTCACGCTGGCGTTCGGGTTACCGAAAGTCTCGATGATGACAGCCTTTGTGTTATGCCGGAAACCGGCCTCCACCTGTTCGAAGTCGGACGGATTGACGAAGCTGACCTCTATGCCCTGCGTGGTGAGTGTGTGGGCGAGGAGGTTGGTCGTACCGCCGTAGAGGTTGTTGGCCGCGAGTATATGGTCACCGTTTTGGGCAACGTTTTGCAGGGCGTATGTGATGGCGGCCGCACCGGAGGCCACAGCCAGTCCGGCCACTCCACCTTCGAGAGCCGCCACGCGCTGTTCAAAGACAGCTTGTGTCGAGTTGGTCAGCCGTCCGTAGATGTTGCCCGCATCGCGCAGTCCGAAGCGGTCGGCAGCATGTTGGGCGTTGTGGAACACGTAGGAAGTGGTCTGATAGATGGGCACAGCGCGCGAGTCGGTTGTCGGGTCGGCCTGTTCCTGTCCCACATGTAGTTGAAGTGTCTCGAAGTGAAGTTTCTTTTCGTTGCTCATTTTCAATGTCCTTTCTTGCGTTGAGGCTTCGTCCGTGGACCCTAATGAGAGGTCGGAGTAGGCCGGGGTAATACATTTATTGATATTAAAGCGTCCGCAGTTTCCTTTGGACGGTGCAAAGGTACGATGAAAATCTTGGCTGTGAAATCGCACACTTGGGGCATTTGGCCTACCATGTTTGTGGTATATTGGTTTCCCGATGCCTGTTCAGGGTTTGTGAGGCTGTCCGTCCCGGCGCGATCGGGACTTCGTTACCAGCCACACGCCGCTGAAGACGAGTATCACGGCCAGCCCTTGGCTCCATTTGAACACGCCGATGCCCGTGAGCACACTCACTGTGACCGACACCATGGGTTGCACATAATTGTAAATAGACACCACCGTGGGGCGCAGCACCCGCTGGCCTATCATGGTGAGCAGGTAGCTGATGTAGGTGCCGAAGAGCACTACATAGCCGGTCTCCATCCATGCGGAGACGGGCACGTGGGGCCAGTCGATGGCTGCCACGTGGGAGGAGGTGAGGGGGAGAAGGAGGACGGAAGCCCAAAGAAACATCCACTTGTTGATGGTGAACACCGAATAGCGGCGGATGAGCGGATTGAAGAGCGACAGATAGAGAGCAAAGGAAAACTGTGCGCCCAGACAGAGCAAGTCGCCCCGCAGGTCGCCCACTTTGGCATTGAGGGCCGAGGCACTTGTCAGAATCAGTATCAGTGCGCCTGCACATCCCAGCGCCACACCTCCGGCTTTTTTTAATGTGATGGGCTCTTTGAGGATGACAAACGAGAGTATCATGGCAAAGATGGGCATGGAGGTGGTCATGATGCTGGCATTGCTCGGCGAGGTGATGCTCAGTCCGATGGTGTAGCAGCACTGGTTGCACACCAGTCCGAAGAGGGCGGCCCCGGCAAAGCGCAGTCGGTCTCTCGGAGGGACATGCTCCTTGGGGGCGAAGAACGAGGTGAGCCAAAAGAGTATGGCCCCGCCGAGCACACGGAAACTCACCATTGAGATGCCGTCGATGCCGTGGTTCATGGCATCTTTGCCCACAGGGGCCATCAGTCCCCAAAAAGCACATGCGGCAAACATGCTGAGGTGGGCGATGAGCGGTCGTTTGTTATCCATTGTCGGTTGAATGGTCTAATTCGATGCAAAGTTAGTAAATAAATCATAAGGAGCCATGCTCCATTCGTGATAATTTAGTATATTTGCGATAACTAATCAAGCGAAGGAATATCATGCAGAAATACGCAGACTATATCGAACAGATTGAAATCGACGCCCTGTGGAGCGGCCGCCGCCATGTGGTGTGGAATCTCGACCGTAGGGTGAACATCCTGAGTGGCATCAACGGCGTGGGCAAGAGCACCATATTAAATAAGGTGGTGAAGGGATTGTCCGTCGGTGGAGAGTTTCCCAGCCACTTGCAGAAAGGTGTGCGTCTGCGCGTGTTTCCCGCAGATGCCAAGTGGATACGCTACGATATCATCCGCTCTTTTGACCGGCCGCTGATGAATGCCGAGACGGTGACCAAGCTCGACCTGTCGCTGGCTACCGAACTCGACTGGCAGTTGTTCCAGTTGCAGCGCAAATATCTCGACTATCAGGTGAACATCGGCAACCGCATCATCGATGCCTTGCAGAGCGGCAATGGCGAGGCGGCCGATGCCGCCCAGCGCATCTCGGCACCCAAGAAGCTGTTTCAGGACATGCTGGACCGTCTGTTTGCCGAAACGGGCAAGAAAATCATACGCACCGAAAACGAAATACGCTTCTCGCAGATAGGCGAAACACTGTTGCCCTACCAGCTTTCAAGCGGCGAGAAACAGATGCTGGCCATCCTGCTCACGGTGCTCGTGGAAGACTGCCGTCCCTACGTGTTGTTCATGGACGAGCCCGAGGTGAGCCTGCATGTGGACTGGCAGAAGGAACTCATCGACCTCATCCTGCAACTCAATCCCAACGTGCAGATCATCCTCACCACCCACAGTCCGGCGGTCATCATGAACGGGTGGATGGAGCATGTGACCGAGGTGACCGACATCACCGACAACGAGTAGCCACACAAACGGAGTTTTTAGTACTTGGGGGAGAACGGATATGGGTAAAAGACTGAGAGACAATATCACTTCCGGCTATTTCGAGGCGGCCAACAAACTGAACTCGAAGCGGGCGCGCAGCAAAATCATCGCCTACGTGGAGAGCTATGACGACGTGTTCTTCTGGCGCACGGTGCTCAGTCGTTTTGAAGACGACACACGCTATTTTGAGGTGATGCTGCCCACGCGTTCGAGCAAACTCGAGCGCGGCAAGAAAGCGGTGCTGATGAATCTGCTCGAAGGCAAGACCGGCGACCACCTGATAGCCTGTGTAGATGCCGACTACGACTATCTCATGCAAGGAGCCACGACCACTTCGCACGAGGTGATAGCCAATCCCTACGTGTTCCACAGCTATGTCTACTCCATCGAGAACTACCAGTGCTATGGCCCGTCGCTCCACGACGTGTGCGTGGCCGTGACACTCAACGACCACGCCATCTTCGACTTTGCCGAGTTTCTCCGGCTCTACTCCCAAGCCATTTTCCCCCTTTTTGTGTGGAGCATCTGGTTCTACCGCACACCCCATTACGGCCAGTTTACCATCTCCGATTTTAACCACATCGTCGAGTTTGGCAACTTCGGTTTCCGCACTTGGGAGGAGTCGCTCGCCCGGTTGCGCAGCAAGGTGGGGCGCAAGGTGGAATATCTGCGCCACCGCCATCCCGAGGCCAAGGAGAGTTATCTGCGTGTGAAAGACGACCTGAAGCGCCTCGGAGTCACTGCCGACACCACCTATCTGTATATACAGGGCCACCATCTGTTCAATAATGTCGTGTTGCCCATGCTCAACAAGGTGTGCGACCGGCTCATCCGCGAGCGCGAAAACGAGATTTCGCGCCAGAGCGTACATGGCACACAGCGCCGCAACGAACTGTCCAGCTACTCCAACAGTCTGGGCGACATCTCCACCCTGCTGCGCAAAAATCTTGGCTATATGGATTCGGCTCCCTTCAAGCGTGTGCTTGCCGATGTGGAGCGATATTTGAAAGAGACAAAAGCCGGGAAGACGGAAACACCGGAAGAGGATGGGGGAGAAGACTGAGCTGCCTTAAACGAATTCCTTTTCACAGCCGGCATTCGCTTTGTTCGGAACATTCGCCGAAGAATATTTTGCGTCGGCGAATGTTCCGAATGAAGCGAATTTTTTCTGCGTTCCTTTCTCCGCAGGGAGATGAGCTGCCTTTCAGCAGGTGGTAGTAGCCCCAAAAAAGATATAGTGCGAAACTTACTAAGATTGAGAAAAAGCCTTACACGCAATTTTTCCATGCCCATCCGGTCGCCCGTTTTCACCCGTCCCATTTTCTTCATCCATCCCACTACTTTTCCCATTCGGCCCGACCGACTTTGCAAAAGGGCCACACTTGAAAGGTCGTTTGGCCCGTTTTGCAACGCAACTAATCCTTGAAAATGAAGAAAAATCGAAGTTGGTGCAAACTGACTGACAATGAGCACGAAACGGAACGATTTGCATAAAATTGCCCTGTTCGCAAAGGGCAGCAATATGCAGATTCAGGCAAAAGTTCAGTTACTAAACCGTTACCCTATTTTGCCATAGGTAACGACGGAGCAATGTCAGGTAACTGAATTATTTTCGCCCCGTGTGGCTGTTGCTTCGGTCGGCAGTTTTCTGCATAAGTGAAGAACGCTTTAATTCGGGTAACTTTGCCCATAAAAATTAAGGCGTATGAAAACAGAGAAAATGAAGGTGCTGCTCTACCTCAAAAAGAGCGGTCTGGACAAGTCGGGTAAGGCTCCAATTATGGGGCGCATTACTATCGGTCGTTCCATTGCGCAGTTCAGCTGCAAGCTGTCCTGTAACCCCGATTTGTGGAATCCCCGTGAAAGTAGAATGGACGGCAAGAGCCATGAGGCGGTGGAGGTGAACGGCAGGCTGGAGAACTTGCTTGTTTCCATTCAGGTTGCCTATCAGTCTCTGCTATCCAAAGGTTGCCCATTTGACGCAACTGATGTGAAGGGGCTGTTTCAAGGCAGCGTACAGGCACGCTGCATGCTCACCGAAAGGCTGGACATGCTCATCAAGGAGAAGGAAAGTCATGTTGGCATAGACATCAAGGAAGGAGCCATACACGGCTACCATTCCACCCGAATCCATTTGCAGAGATTTATACAAAGGAAGTACAAGGTATCGGACTTGGCTTTCTCACAACTCACGGAGCAGTTTATCTACGATTTCAGACAGTACTTTGTGGGTGAGTGTGGCTTTCAGGAATGTACGTTCTATAATGCCGCCACCTTCTTGAAAACGGTATGCAGGCTGGCATACCGTGAGGGGTTGGCAGACACGCTCCTTTTTGACAAGGCGAAAATATCAAAGGGAGACAACAAACTGCCAAAGGCTCTTGACAGGGAAGCATTGGACAAGTTGAAGGTCCTCCGCTTCGAGGACTTGGAGGAGGAAATGGAAACGGCAAGGGACGTTTTCCTTTTTGCCTGTTATGTCGGTGCAGCCTATTGCGACCTGATGGAACTGAGCAAGTCCCATCTTGTCCGTGATGACGAGGGCAGCCTCTGGCTGAAGTTCAACCGTCAGAAGACAGGAGTTCTCTGTCGCGTCAAGCTACTGCCCGAAGCCATACGGCTGATAGAAAGGTTTCACAGCGATGAAAGGGAAACGCTGCTTCCCTTCATCAAGTACAAGAACTATCAGAGTTGCCTGAAAGCCCTCAGGCTGCGTGCAGGCATATCCTTTCCCTTTACCACGCATACCGCAAGACACACCTTTGCCACGCTCATCACGCTTGAACAGGGAGTACCCATAGAGACGGTGAGCAAGATGCTGGGACATTCCAACATAAGCATGACGGAACGCTACGCAAAGGTAACACCCCAGAAACTCTTTGAGGAATTTGAACGTTTCCTTTCTTTCACCGAAGACATGCAGCTGGCTATCTAATCCTTATCACAATTATTTTATTTATTATCCTTTCTTTCAAAACATCAAGACAATGAGAAGTACATTCAAGATACTGTTCTATATCAACAGACAGAAGACAAAGGCAGACGGGCGGACAGTCATCCTCTGCCGTATCACCATAGACGGAAAGAGTACCGCCATTACCACAGGCGAGGAATGCAATCCCTCCGAGTGGAATGCCAGGCAGGGCTTGACAACCGACAGGAAGACCAACCAAAGACTCCATGAGTTCAGGGAACTTGTGGAAAAGACCTATCGGGATATTCTCGTAAGGGACGGAGTGGTAAGCGTGGAACTCATCAAGAACCATTTACAGGGCATAGCCACCCATCCGACAACCCTCCTTGCCATGAGCAGGGCGGAACTGCAAATGGTCAGGGAGAGCGTAGGCAAGTCAAGGACAGAGGGAACGTACCTGAACCTATCTCATGCAGACAGGAATCTCCATGAGTTTGTCAAAGACAAAGGAGTGCAGGACATCCTTATTGGGGCAATCACGGAGGACTTGTTTGAGGAATACCGTTTCTACCTCAAAAAGCGTGGACTGAAAGGAACGACCATCAACAACTATCTCTGCTGGCTGAGTCGGCTGATGTACCGTGCGGTCAGTCAGAACATCATACGCTGTAATCCCTTTGAGAATGCCAAGTATGAGAAAGAGGATAAGAATATACGATACTTACAAAAATACGACGTGGCAAGGCTCATGGCTATGAGGATGAATGACAGCGAGGCGGAACAGGCAAGGCTGATGTTCATTTTCTCCTGTTTCACGGGACTGGCTATTGCGGATATGGAAACCCTGCAATACAAGCATATCCAAACCGCAGCGGACGGTCAGAAGTATATACGCAAGGAGCGACAGAAGACAAAGGTGGAGTTTGTCGTACCATTGCACCCTATAGCAGAGGCTATCCTCAGCCATTGTAGGAAAGCAAATTGTAGGAAAGCAAATCATAGTGACTTACCTACAGGGCAAAACGATCAGACGATGAAAGAAAAAGACGGGGACTTTGTCTTTCACCCTGACTGCACCCGTAGTGTGATGAGTGCCAAACTATGCATTGTGGGCAAGGCTTGCGGTATCAGCCAAAGGCTTTCCTTCCACATGGCACGACACACCTTCGGCACGATGAGCCTTAGTGCAGGAATACCCATCGAAAGCATAGCCAAGATGATGGGGCATGCTTCCATATCAAGCACGCAGATTTATGCACAGGTGACGGACTGCAAGATTTCGGAAGACATGGACAGGCTCATCGCCAAACTTTCCTCAAAGGAAAAGAAAAACAAAGAGCTGGTGGGAAATGAACCCTTGAACATATTAGCATATAAGAAGGAGGAAACGGCATGAATACAACAAACAGACCAAAGACTGGCATGGAGCGTAGTCGCCTTGATTGGAGCGTCAATATGCAGGTAATCCGCAAGGGAGACGGAGAAATTGCCATGACAGAGGGAGAGCTTGCAAGGTTTTTCGGTGTGACATGGAAGAAACTTAACGGCAAGCTACAAGTGTTACAGAAATCTTCCAACCTGCACCTTGATGAAATGTGTGCAGGTGAGAAGGCAATGGTCAGAGATAATGAATTGACAGGTTATGCACCGCTTTATCCGCTCTCGGCAATCATCGCCCTCGCCTTTCTGCTGGACAGCATGGAAGCTCACTTGTTCAGAAAGTATGTCTGCCATAAGGTACAGCAACCCGCAACTTCCATAACACCGATATTCCTGTTTGGAGGTACACACCATTGATTTATTCCTATCTTTTTCTTTCACCGATATTATCCTACTACATTACTACAATAAGGGGTAATACGGTGAAAGAGAAAGGATTAGGATGTAGTCAGAGGCAGCGGATAGAAATCACTACTTCTTGACTACATTCTACATTAGTCAGTTCAAAATGCATGATTGTAGGCTAATAACTCGCGAAATGAACTTTCTATAGGGAAAGCAATGCCTTATTTGAATTTGTCGTAGATGTCATCAGCAACAGGCTCCAGCCATTCGTTCGATGAGCTATCCTCAACGTGAGTATTGTAAGTCAGGTGCTGCATCCAACTGTCTCTGGCGGCTCCGTGCCAGTGTTTGGTTTCGGCAGGGATGGCAATGACAACACCGGGGCAAAGCTCTACAGGTGTCTTGCCCCACTCTTGGTACCAGCCACGGCCGGCAATGCAGATGAGCACCTGAACGGCTTTGTGATGAATGTGCCAGTTGTTGCGGCAACGGGGTTCAAACGTTACATTTACCACGCCCCCCTTGTCAGCCTCCATCGGAGCGAGATAACTCAGCCCTATGAAGTATTTGGCATAGCCCGTGTTAGGCTCGCCAATGGGATAGGGTGTGCTTGCCTGAAATTCTTCTTTGGTCTGTATGTCTGAAGTCCACACCTCCTTGGCCATGTTGAACACCGCCCATGCCTTAGGCCAGCCTACATAGAAAGCGGCGTGAGTGCGGGAATTCCTATTGAGAGTATCGCCAAGATGATGGGACACGCTTCAATCGCTAGCACACAGATATAATTGCATAGAAAGGCAACTTCTTATCATCGGCTAAAATTCGATATTCAAACCGGCAGAAGCATAAGGAGATACTTGGAAATAGCATGACCTGTCCCGAAACATACTCTTTAAGCTCCTGTCAGTGATTTCCGCAGGGCGTATGACATGAATGCCGGCCGTGAGGGGAATAGAGATGCGTTTGCCGAGTTTTATTTCGGGGCGGAAGCCAGCGATAATGTATTGGTGGGAGAAGATTTTGTCTTTTCCGTCCTGCACCATCAGCGCCATTTGTCCCTTCATTTCCGCCACGATGTTCAGACTTAAATGCCTGTTCGCATTATATCCCGCCGACATTTCCACACCGTCCATCATCGAGATTTTTACGGTATATTTTCCAGCCGTCGCCCAGTTCAGGTAAAAGGCGGGGAACAGCATCGGATAGCCGAAGGAGTTATTCAAAACAATCCCCCCGCCCAATTCAAGATTCGGTTTCAGATGATAGATGAAAACCACTCCCACACTGCCCAAAACGTTCTTGAACCTGATTTTGGAAAGCTTAGTGCTCGGCATGTAAATGCCGCCTCCGACGGTGGCGAGCATCGACCATCTGTCATTCAAAGGCCTTAAATGATTCAGGCTCAGGCCGAGGTTCATTATCTCGTCGATGACCAAAGGCTCCGTGAAACCTTTGTTATCGAGCCTTACATATGCTCCTCCCACACTGAGTGCCCACATGGTAGGGCGTTTGTTTTCATCGAGTTTCATCGACAGCGGAATATTGACACCGCCCTGATAAACAACCGCCGAACCTTTGCTGTTTCCCACTTTCCTGTCCGTATCGCCTTCTGTCATTCGATAATCCGATTCTCCGAAATATTCGGTTTTGAACATGATTTGGGCATTTAAGCCCGTGCAGGCAGCCATCATTAATTCTAAAAGCAATATTTTTTTCATCTTGGTATTCCTTAATTCCGCAGCATAAATTCTTGTGAGAATCCCAAGTGCCTGAGAAACAAAATTTTCAAAACACTTGAATATGTCTGAAATTTCACCTATCTTAGTGCTGCAAACATAACAAGTAAGCAAAAAACTGACATGGCAAAGGTAGCAATTAAAAACGTGAATATCACTTCTTTCGGTGGAATTTATCATATTATGGACGTTTTCTCAAAGTTGGGCTTTGAAAGACAAGGAAGACAAGGAGGGCAAGCAACAGACGGATACGTTCGGAGTAATATACACATACCGCTGTATCCTCACCAACAACCGGACATCTACTGAGAAAGACATCATTACATCGAGAAAGACATCATTAATTTTTATAATGAGCGTGGAGCAAGCGAAAAGAACTTCGATATACAGAACAATGACTTCGGATGGTCACATCTGCCCTTTTCCTTTATGGCTGAGAACATGGTTTTCATGATGGTTACCGCCATGCTGAAGAACTTCTATCTCTATCTCGTCCGTCATATCAGCGAGAAGGTCAAGCCATTGAAAAAGACAAGCAGGCTGAAAGCCTTTATCCTGCATTTTGTCAGCGTGCCAGCAAAATGGGTGCGCACTGGAAGGCAGAACGTTCTGAACCTATATACAAATAAAACCTACTACGCTGAAGTCTTCATTGAATAAACAGTATTTCTTTGTGGTTATCATACTTCCCCATTGGTTTGGGTGGGGGATTTCATGATTATGCAAGAACCCCAGAAAATCCCCATATCAATGGATAAATCCCAAAAATGTCACTTCAATATATAAAAGTACCTCACAAGGAATAATGCTGCGGAATTGAGGAAGCATATGCCGAGTTTTGTTTAAAGACTTATAATCCATTTCTGCACTTCTTCAAAATCATAGTTGCCTTTTAGGGCAATACCTTCTTTTAGCAGGCAGTTGCTACACTCGTGTTGAAGGTCTTCTACCATATGTCCGAATCCTCCTCCTCCATGTGTACAGAAAGGGATTATTGTTTTTCCGGTCAGATCTACACTTCTCAAGAAAGAGCGTATAGGCGGCGCAAAGGTTTTTAGCCAGTTAGGTGAACCGATGAAGATGGTATCGTAGACTGCAACGCTATCGAAACAGTTAGATAAAGGAGGGCAATATTCTCGTTCTATCTCCTGTCTGATTTCTTTCACCGCAGTATTGTAGGAAAAAGAATATGGCTTCTGTGGAATAAGCTCCAATAGCTCTCCATCGGTAATCAAGGCAATGTCTTCTGCCAGTGCCTTTGTTATTCCGGAGTATGAATAATAAGCGATTAGGGGAGGTGTATTCACTTCTATATTTATTTATAACCTTAATTCCGCAGCATAAATTCTTGTGAGAACTCCAAGTGCCTGAGAAACAAAGTTCTCAAAATACTTGGATATGTCAGAGATTTCACCTATCTTGGTGCTGCAAACATAACAAGTAAGCAAAAATCTGACATGACAAAGGTAGCAACTAAAAACGAGAATATCACTTCTTTCGGTGGAATTTATCATATTATGGATGTTTTCTCAAAGTTGAGCTTTGAAAAACTTACCGAATCTGTATTGGGTAAACGTGGAAGTAGCGGCAAAGCATTCTGTTATGGAAGTATTTTTTGTGGTTTTTCATACTTCCCCATTGGTCTGGGTCTTTTATGCTTAGAAAAGACCCAAGAAACACCGAAGCACCTCATATCAACATATAGAGCCCCAAAAAGACATCTCAACATATAAAATTTTCTCACAAGAAAAAATGCTGCGGAATTAAGGATTATCTTAAACTCGCATATGTTATTCTAATCTCATTTTTTTCTTTCCCCAAAGTTGTTATATATATAATTCTACCATAATTATCATATTTGTACTGACATCTTTCTGTGTGGTGATGTTATACTTAAAAAGTCCTAATTAGTATATAATGCACTGTA
>OAUK01000651.1_pt1 | contig 14204 bp, 5 predicted proteins | sample 1495131 | NCBI WGS metagenome assembly OAUK01 (sample SAMEA2580009, study PRJEB22360) | human gut metagenome | biome: human gut; feature: human-associated habitat; material: faeces | place: Denmark | collected 2008/2010 | reverse complement strand
CACTTGTACTAATATGGATTTTTTATGTGTTCAATTTCAATTTACAACTAAGCATCAATATAATCTCTTAATTTGTTGATAAAATCTTCATAGGAAGTAAATTTCTCTAAATATAACAATTCTGACTTTAGTAAACCAAAGAAGTTTTCCATCACGCTATTATCCAAACAGTTTCCTTTTCGAGACATACTTTGGATGATAGCGTGATTTTTTAATGTTTTTTGATAACTGCTATGCTGATACTGCCACCCTTGATCTGAATGCAAGATGCAGCCTATGCAGCCTGGCAATGAGAATCTAACGAAAACAGTAATACTTATTGCAATTCAAGTAGTAAACTGGAAATAGTAAATTTAAACTCTAGATTTTTTTTATCCCGAATTATATACAAATCTTTAATTAGTTGTAAATTATTCATAAAAACAACATGTAAAATCATATAAATTATAGAAAAAATGGGCATTATGACGGAGTAACCAGCTATTATGAGGTAGAAACGGCTCATTATTGGCGATATTTTATAAACATTCTAACACATGAATATAAAATGAATTTTTATTTACTGCATAGAAAAATTTTGATATGATTAGGACATTCAATGATTATGAAGAAATGGTGAAGTTTCAGTAAAGTCATTGAGAGTAAGAACTTATTTATATGTATTGTAAGCTAGAGGTTAAATTATGAATCGGATTTACAATGTTATTTGGAGTAAAACCAAAAAGTGTTATGTAGTTGTTTCGGAAATCGTAAAAAGCAGTGGTGGTAAGGTTAAATCCTTACATACTGGTAAAACATATACCCATATGAGTACAGTTATGGCTGTAGCTGCATTGTTGGCGGGTGTGAATATTACATCTGTAAATGCAGCGGCTATCATGATTGATGGCGTAAATGCTGGCTATGCAACGGCTCAAAATGGTGGTAATAAATGGAGTTATTTATACAATTATAATAACCCTGGCAATATGAATGCCTTAGATGGCAGTGCTACTACTGGATATTATTCTGGCAGTGCATTAAATGGTATTTCCATTGGTCACAATACGAAGATTCAAGAGGCTAGTGATCCTACTTATTATTCTGGTGTAGCTATTGGCGACTATGCACAAGCTACAGGTGGTTTATCTTTTTCCCTTGGTAATTATGCACAGTCCACAAAACCATCTGCTATGGCTATTGGCACGGCTTCCTTATCTAGTGGCTTTAACTCTCTAGCAATGATGCGTCAATCAGCAGCGACAGGTAATTTCTCTACGGCTATTGGTACAACTTCTTGGGCGAGTGGTACTGGTAGTTTTGCTTTGGGTTATTCTGCGCAATCGAAGGGTGATCAATCCATTGCTATCGGTGCGGCTGAGCCTATCACGGTAGCAGGCAGTGGTAATGAACCTAGCGCAGCCTATAATGGTACTACTAATACTGTAACAGAAGGTGCACGTTCTCTTGCATTCGGCACAAAAGCGCGTACTACAGCAGCAGCTACAGATTCCATGGCATTTGGTTCTAATGCTAAAACTAAAGCAGCTAATGCAGTAGCAATGGGTAATTCTTCTCGTGCTACTGGTACAGATTCTTTCGCATTTGGTAACACTGCATCTGCGGCAGGTACAAATGCTATCGCTATGGGTAGAACAGCACAGGCTTCTAAGGCGAATGCCATTGCATTGGGCGGTCAGGCAAAAGCATTAGAGGCTAATGCTCTTGCTATTGGTAGTACAGCAGAAGCAAGTAAAGCTGGCACTATGGCTATCGGTACTGCTTCTAAAGCATCTAGTAACAACTCTACAGCAATTGGTAATGGCGCTGAAGTTACTAGTGAAAACTCTATGGCATTAGGTTCTGGTGCTAAAATTAGTTCTAATAACTCTATTGCACTTGGGGCAGGTACAGAATTTAACGATCCTCTAGTAAGTACATATGCTGCTTTCACCAACGAAATGAACCCTGCAGAGGCGGGCGTAGTAGCAGTAGGTAATAGTAGCACACCACGTCGTATCGTTAACGTTGCAGGGGGTCAAAATGATAATGACGCAGCAACGATTAAACAATTACGTTATGTAAATAACAACTTGGCTATGACCATTGCAGGCCCTACATATACTGGTTATGAAGCAAATGGCTCTACCTACAAAGCGCCTGATTTCAATATCAAAAATAGCACATACCATACAGTAAAAGAAGCGGTAGAAGCGGCACAAACTAACTTCTTCAGCGCTAAAGGCACATCTGCTGATGCAAACTACGATAATAAAGGTGCTACAGGCACAAATGCGACAGCAGCAGGCGTACGTGCCTCTGCAGCAGGTAATTTTGGTACTGCACTTGGTGCAGACGCAACTGCAACAAGTGAAAAAGGTACTGCATTAGGTTATAACGCGAAAGTAACAGAAGATGATGGCGTTGCGTTAGGTTCTAATTCCGTAGCAAATACGGCAGCTGGCGTAGCTGGTTACGATGTAAGCGTAGCGGATAACCGTGCGAATAGATACACTGATTTAACTGGCTCAGTGGCTACATCTACATTGGGCGCTGTATCTGTTGGTCAAAGCACAAGTGTTGGTACAGAAACACGTCAAATCACAAACCTTGCTGCTGGTAAAAAAGATACAGATGCAGTTAACGTGGCTCAATTGCGCAATGTAAACCTTAAAATTGCAGGCAATACGAATGACAATAACGGCAAAAATGACGTATTGTTAGATAAACAAACATTGACTGTAAAAGGCGATGGCACTTATGTAACGACTAAAGCTAATAACCAAACTATCGATGTAACGTTAACAAATGATACAAAGGATAAAATCGACAATGCAGCTAATAAAGATCTTTCCAACATCACAAATGTAGGTAAAAAGAATATCACTGCATTAGGTACAATTGTTGAGGCTGGTCATAATGTAACAATTCCAGCAGCTACTGTAGATACTACAACAGGTCAAAAAACATATACTGTAAATGCTATGGATACAAAGGTTTCTTTAGGCACTAGCGGCTTGATGACCCTTACAGGTGGTACACCTGATGCAAACGGTGTTCGTAACTATACTGTTGACGTAGATCCTACAAAGGTAGCAAAAACTGACCTATCCAATATTAATAACGATGGTAAAACTGTCATTCGTGAAGAGGCTCAAAAGGCCGTAAAAGTAATTGCTGGTCAAAATACAACTGTTACAGAAGGTACAGATGGCACATATAAAACATATGCAGTCAATGTAGCGGCAGCGGGAGATTACCGATTAGTAGAAAACAGTGCAGCTGCTGATAAAGCGTATACTGTAACTGGCAATAAAGTTGACTTAACAGTGCAAGATGGTAGTACTCCAGCGAATACGAAGACTGTAACAATTAAAGACATTGCTTCTAAAACAGAGTTAGATACTACAAAATCTGATTTAACAGATAAAATTAACAACACTAAAACAGATTTGATCAACACAGGTTTGAAGTTTAACGCAGACAACAATGATGTTAAGACAAATAAACTTGGCTCTACCGTAACTATATCTGGCGATACGAATATCACCACAAAAATTACGCAAACTGGTGATGATTCCACGATTGCTGTTACTTTGAATAAAGATCTTAATGTAAATACAGTGACGGCTACCAATACTGTGAAAGCTGGCACTGCTACTATGGGTAACCAAGGTACAACAGATAACAAAGGTGCTACACAAACTGGTAACTTTGTAACAGGTTTAGATAACACAGCATGGAACATGGCTAATCCTGTATTTGTATCTGGTCGTGCTGCTACAGAAGATCAATTGAAAACGGTTAGTGATGCGGTGAGAGCAGCGAATGCCGGTTCTAGTGACTATCGCTTGATTGAAAACGATACAGCTACTGACAAAGCGTATACTGTAACTGGCAATAAAGTAGACTTGAAGGTAAAAGACGATAAATCTGGTACTACTAATACTGTAACTATTAAAGATATTGCGTCTAAAACTGAGTTCGATAAATTAAACGATCGCGCTGTTAAATACGATGTAGATGGTTCTGGGAATGTAGATAAATCCAAGGTGACATACGAAGGCCCTACATATAATAGTACTAATAAATCTGGTGGTACTCACGTAACTAACATGGCGTATGCAACAGGTAATGATGGTAGCGAAGCAGTTAACGTAGATTACTTAACTGACAAAATCAAAGATAGCTCCGATGCGTTGATCAACAAAGGCATGAAATTTGATGCTAACGTTGGTGGTGTTAAGACTAATAAACTAGGTTCTACTGTGACAGTTCAAGGTGAAGGCACAGAAGCCGACGCTAACTATAGTGGTAAAAATATCAAAACATTTATTGGTCAAGACTCCAGTGGCAATACAACAATCGACGTTAAGATGAATAAAAATCTTGAGGTTGAAACTGTAACTGCTACAGGCGCAAATGGTAAAGATGGTAAAATCGGCATCAATGGTAAAGATGGTGTTACAACAAATCTTTCTATTACACGTGATGGTAAACCTGGTGTAGACGGTGCGGCTGGCACAACTACAACTCGTATCGTATATGAAAAACCAGATGGTACTACAGAAGAGGTTGCTACACTAAATGATGGCCTTAGATTCAAAGGCGACATGGGTGCTACTTCTAATGTAAAACTCAATAAACAAGTGGACGTAACTGGTGGCGTTACAAATGCAGCTGACCTTGCAACAGGTAACAATATCGGTGTTACATCTGCAGCAGTTGATGCTAATGGCAATGCTAAACTTCAATTGCAACTCGCTAAAGATATTACAGGCCTTAAATCTGTAACGGCTACAGATACTGTGAAAGCTGGCACAGCTACAGTGGGTAACCAAACTGCTACAGATAACAAAGGTGGCACTCAAACTGGTAACTTTGTAACAGGTCTAGATAATACAAATTGGAACATGACTGATCCTGTATTCGTACCTGGCCGTGCGGCAACAGAAGACCAATTGAAGACTGTTAGTGATGCGGTGAAAGCTGCGAGCGCAAGTGCATCTGACTATCGCTTGATTGGTGATCCAGCTAACACAACTGACGGTTCCTACAAGGTTACAAACAACCAAGTAGACTTGAAGGTTAAAGATGATAAATCTGGTACTACTAACACTGTAACTATCAAAGATATTGCGTCTAAAACTGAGCTCGACAAATTAGAAGATCGTGCTGTTAAGTATGATTTAGATGGTACAGGTAATGTAGATAAATCTAAAGTTACATATGAAGGTCCTGCGTACAACAGTACTAACAAATCAGGTGGTACTCACGTAACTAATGTGGCATACGCAACAGGTAACGACGGTAGCGAAGCAGTTAATGTAGACTACTTAACTGACAAAATCAAAGACAGCTCCGATGCCTTAATTAACAAAGGCCTTAAATTCGATGCTAACGTTGGTGGCGTTCAAACTAATAAATTAGGCTCCACTGTAACTGTAAAAGGCGAAGGCACTGCAGCTGATGCAAACTACAGCGGCGAAAATATCAAAACATTCATCGAACAAGATACAGCTGGTAACACAACTATTAACGTGAAGATGAATAAAGACATCATTGCTGATTCCATCAAGGTTAACAAAGATGGCAGAGATGGCAAAGATGGCGTATCCATTACTGGCCCTACTGGCGTAGCTGGTCAAGACGGCAACAATGGTAAGGTTGGTATCACAGGTGCTGACGGTAAAGATGCAGTTTCCATCTCCGGTAAAGACGGTGTAGGTCACATCGGCTTAACAGGCCCTGCTGGTACAAACGGCAAGGACGGTTCCAATGGTATCGACATATCCGTTAAGAATGGTTATGACGATGCTGCTAAAGGTGTTAAGGGCGAAAAAGGTGTAGACGGTGTTGATGGTATTACACGTATTGTGTACACAGACAATACTGGTGAACACCAAGTAGCTACAATGGACGACGGCATGTTGTACGGCGGTGATGCTGGTAATGTGATTAAGAAAAAACTTAACAATCAAGTAAATGTTAAGGGTGGCATTACTGACGAAACTAAATTGACTGCTGACGATAACATCGGTGTTGTATCTGACGGTACAGATACGTTGAAAGTTCGTTTGGCAAAAGATCTAAAAGGTCTTAATACTGTAACAGCTGCTAAAACTGTGAAAGCAGGTACAGCGACTGTAGGTAACCAAGAAGCAACTAAAGCAGATGGCACTAAAGAAACTGGTAACTATGTAACAGGTCTTGATAACAAAACTTGGGATGTTGACAACATCGTAACTGGTCGTGCTGCTACAGAGGATCAATTGAAAGATGCGTTGGCAAACCAATCCAATGCAGGCCTTAAATTCGACGCTAACGTTGGTGGTACTAAGACTAATAAATTAGGCTCTACTGTAATTGTAAAAGGTGAAGGCACTGATGCAGATGCTAACTATAGTGGCGAAAACATTAAGACTTTCATCGACCAAGATACTACAACTGGCAACACAACAATCGATGTTAAATTGAACAAAAATCTCGTAGCAGATTCCATCAAAATCAATAAAGACGGCAAAGATGGTAAGGATGGCGTATCCATTACAGGTCCTACAGGTGTGGCTGGTCAAGACGGCAACAATGGTAAAGTAGGCATCACAGGTGCCGATGGTAAAGACGCAGTTTCCATCTCCGGTAAAGACGGTGTAGGCCATATCGGTTTAACTGGCCCTGCTGGTACAAATGGCAAGGACGGCTCCAACGGTATCGACATCACCGTTAAAAATGGTTACGATGATGCTGCTAAAGGTGTGAAAGGCGAAAAAGGTGTAGACGGTGTAGATGGTATTACACGTATTGTGTACACTGATAACACTGGGGAACACCAAGTAGCTACAATGGACGACGGCATGTTGTACGGTGGCGATACTGGTACTGTAATCAAGAAAAAACTTAACAACCAAGTAAATGTTAAGGGTGGTATTACAGATGCAGCAAAACTGTCCAATGAAGATAACATTGGGGTAGTAGCTGATGGCACTGATACATTGATGCTCCGTCTTGCAAAAGACCTTAAAGGCCTAAATTCTGCTACTTTCAACAATGGTACAGATGGCAACACTGTTGTAAACGGTGGCGGCCTCACTATTAATGATGCAGCAGGTAATCCGTTGACGTCCGTTACTAAAGACGGCGTTGTGATTACAGATGGTCCATCTATGACTAAAGATGGTATCGATGCTAGTGATAAGAAAATCACCAACGTAGCTGACGGCACAATCGGTGCAGGTAGTAAAGATGCTGTTAATGGCGGTCAATTACATACAGTGGTGGAAGACCTTAAAACTAAAGGTTTTGGTTTAACTGCTGAAGATGGCGCTTCTGTTAAGAAACCTCTTGGTGATACTGTAACTGTAAAAGGTGACGGTACAAACATTACAACATCTGTAGATAATGGTGCTGTGAAAGTAGCATTGGCTAAGGATCTCAATGTAGATACTGTTACAGCAAACACAGTGACTACAGGCGACACTAAGATGGATACAAATGGCGTAACTATCAAAGACGGCGCCAATGAAGCGATTAAGTTGACTAAAGATGGCTTGCAAATCAACGATGGTGGTAACAAAGCGGTTACTATCGATAAAGATGGTTTGACTATCGAAAATGGTCCTAAGGTAACAAAAGACGGCATTAATGCTGGTGATAAGAAAATCACTAATGTAGAAGATGGTACAATTGCTGCCGGCAGCAAAGATGCTGTAAATGGCGGTCAATTGCATACTGCAATGGAAGACATCAAGGCACAAGGCTTCGGTCTTAAAGCAGAGGATGGTCAATCTGTGAAGAAACCTCTTGGTAAAGTAATCGACCTCAAAGGCGACGGCAACATCAAGACTTCCGTAGATGGCACTGCGATTAAGATGTCCTTGAATGATACAATTACACTTGGCACAGATCCAACAAAACAAGTTAAAGTTGACGGATCTACTGGTATGATTACTGCGGGTAATGGCGCTAACCAAGTTACAATCGATGGCAGCACAGGTTCTGTTACAGCAGGTAACACTGTGAAAGCTGGCGATGTAATCATGGGTAATCAAAACTCCGGTGGTGAAAACGGTAACTTTGTGACTGGTTTGGACAATAAAACATGGAATCCTAACAACCCTGTAGCTGTTACAGGTCGCGCGGCAACAGAAGATCAATTAAAAGCTGTTAACGACGACTTTAACGAAAAAGCTAAAAATGGTCGTGTATTCCAAGGTGACCAAGCTGGTAACGATGGTAAAGTTGTTCGCGGTTTAGGCGATACAATGAACCTAAAAGGTGGCGCTGATGTAAATCGTTTAAGTGACAACAACCTAGCTGTTGTGAAGAACGCTGCAGGCGATGGCTATGATATCAAGTTGGCTAAGGACCTCAACCTAAAAGACGGTTCTACTACGTATACAAAAACTGTACCAGGAACTAATACTACAATTCCTTATACAGTAGATACAAAAGTAGATGGTGGTGGTATCACAATTACTCCATCCATCAACGGTCAACCTGTACCAGGTCACACTGTAAGCCTTACAGAAAATGGCTTAAACAATGGTAATAATACTATTACTAATGTGGCGCCAGGCATCAATGGCACTGATGCGGTTAACGTTAACCAATTGCGCAATGCTATTCATAGTGTAGATGGTAAAATCGCTGATGTTGGTGCAGCTAGCGCAGCCATGGCAGGTCTTAAACCATTGCAATATGATCCATTAGAACCTACACAAGTGTTGGCGGCTGTTGGCAACTATAAAGGTAGTACTGCTGCTGCTATTGGTATCGCTCACTATACAAATGAATCTACAATGCTTCATATGGGTGTTTCCTTAGGTGGTCATGATAATATGGTTAACGCAGGTGTATCTTATAAATTCGGTACATCTGACGCTAAAAAAGCAATTCCAGCACGTTACAAAGCAGGCCCAATCAGCTCTGCCTATGTAATGCAAGATGAAGTGGCTGCATTGAAAGCTGAGAACTTACGCATGAAACAACGCGATGAGGAATTATCTGCTAAGTACGAACAAGTACAACGAGATAATGAAGAGATGAAAGCTCAAATTGCAATGCTTATGAAACAAGCTGGGTTAACCAAATAATCATTCACTTGAGAGTGTATTGAGTATTTAAAACATAGGAAAGCCGCCCTGGGGAGGGCGGCTTCCAATGAGGGGACTTATGAAACTAATTAAATTATTACCAGTTATGGCAATTGCTTCTGTATGTGTTGCTGGCCAAGTACATGCGGCACAAGATCCTTTGATGATGCCTGAACAACCTACGGCTCCTTTGACTGCAGAACAACAAGACATCTCTCTTGCTGTTCCTAGTGAAGAGGTAAAAGCTGTAGTATCTGAATTTGCAGCATTCCAATTGGGGATGAGCAATGCTTTAATCCAAGACGACAATCGCGTAATGTCTGGTCAACAACGTTATACTAATAACGTGTTGTACTACATGAATGTTCGTCGTAGTTGGTACATTACAAGCCATCGCTATAAAAAAGACAGCTATGCTCGCGTAGCATTAGATCGCTTGTACTTAGATTACAAAGAATTTTTCACAAACCACACAACTGTGTCTGACATGAGCAAAGCTGAATATGAAAACCAAATTTTGGCAATTCTTGAAAAGAATACAGCTAACATGTCTAATGATGAATTGCGTTTCTACATGAACGAAATGGTAATCTACAGCTTGAAAGAAGCTATGCGTGACGGTAATAACCGCGTTAAACGCATCCGCTAATCGGTATATATAACTATATATCTATGAAAGAGGTAACGGCATAGGTCGTTACCTCTTTTTTTAGGCGTATTTATGTAAAAAGGTGTGTGGAAAATCATATAATAGTAGTGCTGTTAGGTCTATACTATACCCATGGCCGTATAGCACTTTATATATAGACAACCCTTACGTACTATACATAAATTTATACACAGGTATCCGAATATATGCAATTACTCCTAGTTACACAGCAATTACAATCCTTTTGGATACCCTATTTCTCTCTCAATAAGCTATATGGTCGTTGTTAAACAAATAGCCCCCGTAGGTTTTCCTACGGGGGCTTGTTTGTTAAAGAGGTTTAGTAATCTTATAAGTAGTGTATCAAGTATTACTATAAGAATTATTTAAAAGATTATCGTAAGGATTGTTTTATCATAAGGATTATTTTGTAAGTGTTAAGAATATATCAGGGTCACAGCCTAGCTAAATAGTATATGGGATGGCTATCTAGCTGGCTAGCTAACTAACTAATTAACTAATTAACTAATTAACTAACTAGTACTATTTGTCTAATTTAGACATGAGTTGACGTACTGTTTCTTGGAGCTCTTTATTTTGTGTTTCCAACGCTTGTACACGAGCTTCAAGGTTTTGTGGGTGGTTCGTCATGTTAGACTTACCAGGTTTATAGGTAATGCCTACATTAGCCATAAGGTGGCTATTGAGTGTTACACCTGTAGTTAATAATAGATTGTCTCGATGGTAGTAACCAACACCGAGGGCAAGGGCATTGGCATTTTTATAATGACCATAGCCTGCCATATATTGAATGCGGTTGTCTGGATCGTAGCCCATAGGATGTAAAGCAGCTAGTGCAGCGGCACGAGCATCGCCCTTATTGGATTCCGATTCGACGCGACCGATATTTTGTTCGACGCGACTAATGTTTTGCTCTACGCGATTAATGTTTTGCTCTACATGACTAATGGAGCTTTGTAGTTGTGCATTTGTACTTTGACCAAGGGAATCGATCATTTGATGCACACCGTATAGTTGGGAACCGTTGATAGCATCTGTAGAGGTAGCGCTTACGCGACCCGCTGCTACATTAGTTATAGTCCGCTCTTTATCTTTAGCGCCTACAGATACGGTAGAAACAGGTGTAGTGCCTGCATAGTTTACAGTCGTACCATTCTTAAAGGTATAGCTCGATGTGCCTACCACATCGCCATCCGTCGAATCGTTGCCGAGGATAACGGCGTTCTCTAATGCTGTAGTTACATTATTACCCATGACGAAGGTGTTGTTCCCAGAGATGTGGTTATAGTTACCAATGCTATAGGAACCACTTGCATCGATGGCATTTTTCCCATATTGACCTTGACCGAATACGCCAGACTCTGTCGCTTTGTCGGATAAGGTATTATAAGAACCGATAGCGAGGCCCTTCTTGGCATTTACATTCGTATAATGACCGATGCCGAGGGTAAAATCAGCTTTCACCGAAGAACCGGAGCCAATGAGGACGGAATTGTTAGCTGTGCTATTCGCCCCTTGGTAATGACCGAGCCATACGTTTTTAGTACCTTCGGATTTTTCGCCCGATTGGGTACCCATGATGATGGACATGGTCGCTTTCGCATTATTGGCAGTGAGGGAACCAGCGATTACGTTGTTGTCGCCCGTGCCATTAAGGAAGGTTTTGCCGCCTAATGTAATATTGGCGCCTCCCTTGGAACCATTACTGGATAGAGTGCCGATGGCGATATTATTACCATTCGAGTTAGGACTATTGATCACTTGATGGGTGCTATTCGCAGCCCCTGCGGCGTGACCTAAGGTAATGTTGCCATCATTTGTGAAAGTCGTACCTTCCGCGCCTATATTGTGTCCCGTCTGGACGATGTTAATCGGCGCTGCAGAAGCGACTCCCACAGATAGTGCAGTTAGCACGATACCAGTTAATACAAAATGTTTCTTACTCATCGCAATACACTCCTTTGCATATTATGACTTCACAAAACTTTCATAAAAACTTACAGATTCATAATAATACATAAAAAGCATATTGTAAATGAATATTTTGTATATTATGGATATAAAATACACCATAAACGGATATTTTAGAGAATGTTTATGCAATGGTATAAAAATGTTTAAGTCGAAACGGAAAAGGTTAATCTACATAGAAAGATTTCTTTATAGTTTTGGCTATATATGGCTCTAATTTCTTGACAGTGGTGCCCATTATTCGTTACACTAATATATATTTCATTTGTTGTTCATGAATTTTATGTGTAGAGAATAATAAAACATTGTAGAGAGTCATGAAACGTATTGTATGTGTTGCCTTGAGTGCCCTTTTGTGTTGTGTGGGTTCCGCAGAGGCAGAAAAGCAACAATTGCATAAGGGGGCAGACCAGTCTGTCCAAAGGGAGCATACCCTTACAGTGGCAACGAGTCCTCGTGAGGAGCATGTCAAAGCGGTAGCTGAGGACTTTCATATTACACCTGCGGCCACACCAGACCATGTGATTGGTGATGGTGGCCCTCTTGTGATGAATCGCCAAGAGAGCAAGACGGTGCAGTACAGCGACGTAGATGCGGTAAACCGTGCTATCAATGCGGTGGCTATGTCCAATGTATCCAATGCGATGTATGGCGCCAAAGGTAAACCGTGGATGCGACGCACTACGCTGAGCTTCCAGTTCCAAGAGGGGTGGAAGCCATTGTATTCTGTGGAGACGGTTCAACCCCTAGGCCATTACGATGAGAGGTCGCGCGACGTATGGTTTACGCAGCAGCGCATTTCTCGGGCCTCCGATATTGGGACAACCCTTAACGTAGGCGTTGGGTACCGACGTATCTCAAAGGATGATCGTCGCCTCTATGGTGCTCATCTCTTCTATGACCATCGCTTCTTGCGTCATCACGATCGCCTCAGCGGTGGCCTTGAATATATGTCTGGTGAAAGCGAGTTTCGCTTCAACTGGTACGGCTCTGCTTCTGATGAGCGCGTCCTCGATGCGAACCTCCATACCTTGGAGCGTGTAGCCAATGGTTATACCCTCGAATATGGCAAGACTTTCAAAAATGCTCGCTGGGCGAGAGTCTATGTAGAAGGGTACCATTGGAATCAAGAACGTCAGGCTGATAAGAATGGTTTGCGCGTTGGTTCCGAGTTGCAGCTCACACCGCGTGTGTCTGTCGATATGGGCTATAACAAGCCTGAGCATAACTCAGGTGGGGCATATGGTAAGATTATATTCCGCTTAGCTGGATCTCCTGTAGCTTGGTATGGTGGTAAGCACAGCGTAGAGGGAGCTATGAGTGTTCGTTCCAAAATGCTAAGTCTTGTAAGACGACATAATACGATCTGGGTTGAGTAATAATTTTTATAATACAACTCATAAAGTGAATAGAACTGTGATTCATTCGGCTCATTATTTCTTAATGAAAATTTAATGATAAAATATCTATTATCTCAGCTTAATAAATGATATACTGATGATAAGGAAGAGTTAGGATTAAGTTTAACTGTTCTTTATAGATAATGGCTCTTATGTAAGGCCATTATCTTAATGTGGAAACATTACTTTTTTAGTGCCGTGTGATCGCCCGTTCATTATTAGTTACTCTCTGTTACTTCAATAACTATTGCGGTGTATTTACTTAAAAATCTCTCTCTCAACAACAAACCTGAATCATGCGGCAATCGTAAGAGGTTCGCCTTACTCTTACCGAAAGTGGGTAGTTAATCTGTATGGATTAACTACCCACTTTTCGGTTTATCTACTTCTTATCTACTTTTATATAGCCTTATATATTCTTATATATAACATTATTATATATAAGGACATAAGATCTATAGAGCATATAACCACATAGACTATTATAGGTTTTATAGGTCATTTACATATCTGAATAATATGAAAACAGTTTCTGCTTTTAAATACATTTAATGGATATATAAAAAACTGTTTACAAAATGGATATTCATGCTACAATGTTCATATAAAACTCATGAAAATATCGTGAATTATTTATATATTATTTGTAAGAGAGATAGTAATTAAAGTACATGGAGGATACTCATTATGAACAAACGGAGACGTTTATTAACTATGTTAATTAACGGTGTGTTGTTATCCAGTTTGTGGGTTGTGGCAAGTGCGGTAGACCACACGACTGGCAATGGTAGTGGCGTAGCATACGGCACTGGCAGTAGTGCACCTAAAGCGGAAAACGTGGCTGTCGGTAAAGGCGCCGCTATTCAATATTCTAATGGTGCTAGTGCTGCTACAGGCGACATTGCTGTAGGTAGCGGCGCTGTAATCAATAACTATGCTAGCCAAGGTGGTAGCGTAGCTATCGGTAAAAACGCAAAAATTGAAAATATGGCAGGCGGCGTAGAGGCTGCCTTTGCTTTGGGTCAAACTACCTATAGCGGTAGTTTATTCTCTGCGGCTCCCCATTCCTCCGGACGCAACCAACAGGGTTGG
>OAUK01000650.1_pt1 | contig 14207 bp, 15 predicted proteins | sample 1495131 | NCBI WGS metagenome assembly OAUK01 (sample SAMEA2580009, study PRJEB22360) | human gut metagenome | biome: human gut; feature: human-associated habitat; material: faeces | place: Denmark | collected 2008/2010 | reverse complement strand
ACGAAAAGGAGGGAGCGGCCATCTGGTACATGCAAAAGTGCGTCAAAGGTCAGGAAGAATCTGCTGTCCGGGACTGGAAAGCACAGCACCCATCTGGACGGGAGGAAGCCTTCTTCTTTACTTATGACCGGCTGAAACGTTTTGAAGGGGACTGGCATTTGTTGAAACTGCCGCTATTTCCGGGGCTCATTTTTCTGGAATGTGAACAAGAGATTCCCCAAAATAAGTCCCGGTTCATGCAGGACCAGGATTCCAGGGCGATGCAAGTGGATTACAGGACTGAGGAGTTCCTCAGAGAACTGGGAGGGGAAGCCCATCATGTTTCCATGTCAAGAGGAGTCATCCGAAATGGTGTGACGATTGTGACTGAGGGACCGCTGGTAGGAAAAGAAGCAAAGATCCAGAAGATCGACCGACATAAGCGGCTTGCCAAAATTGGCGGAGGATTGAACGTCCCTTTCTGCCAGGAAGGGGGATTCTGGGCAGGCCTTGAAATCACTTCCAAAAGTGAAGGGGTGTGAGCGTATGGAGAATTGGTATGCGATGAAAACAATGCCCGAAAAAGAAGAGGAAGCGGCAGAACTGATCCGGCGGACCATCCCCCCTTCTTTGTGGGAATCCTGTACAATCCTTCAGAAGAAAAAGCTGTTCCGAGCAGACGGGAAATTGATTCTGAGTATGGAGAAGATGTTTCCAGGCTACCTCTTTTTACAAACAGACCGGATCCAGGATGTGTCAGAAATGTTAAAACGATCCAGAGAATATCCTCATCTTCTTGGGGAAGGCGGGGGACAGGCAGTCCGGATGGAAGAGAAAGATCTGGCATTTCTGAAACAGGTCTGCGGGGAGCAGCTGGATCAGCCGATGGGACTTTCCCAGGTAGAGGCAGACGAAGAAGGGAATCTGATCCGGGTGGAGGGAATCCTGCGTCCTTACTCCCAAAAGATTGTAAGGAAACGACTGAGGAAGCGGTATGTGCTGGCAGAGGTGGGACTCTTTGGAAGACAGGAAACCGTTTTATTTGGGATCTGTCTGCCAGGAGATCGGATCTGGGAAGGGAGAAGATAAATACGGCAGAAACACTTTCGACGACAGTAAAGACTGCCGGGGGAAGACTGCGGTAAGAATGGGAAAAGAGTCCAGGGCAGAGGCCGTGGAATGGCGAAGCATACTCTTTTGTAGGAGGAACAATGTGGTATGTGATTCAGATTATGACAGGCAAAGAAGAAATGATGCGGGAAATGATTACCCGGAATTTGCCAAGTAAGATGTATGAAGACTGCTTTTATATAAGAAGAGAACGGATCTGGCGCCTGAATGGAGAGAAAGTATGTCATGTAGAAACGATGTTTCCGGGCTATCTGTTTGTGACGACAGAAGACCCGGAAGCATTATATTGGAAACTCAGAGAAATCCCGGGACTTACGAAACTTCTGCGGACAGAGGAGAGCCAGTTTTTGTCAGTATCGTCGGAGGAACAGGACTTTTTGGAAGATTTAATTGACAAAGATGAGGAGAAGATTGTGCGGTTATCAGAAGTGACGCTGGATGAGGAGAAGAAGATACTGTCGGCAAAAGGACCGCTCAGAAAGTATGTAAAACAGATCGTGAAAAAGAAAATACGATTATGTTATGTAATGATAGAAAAAGAACTGTTTGGACAGAAAAGGAAGATATTGATCGGAATCCGGACAGGAAAGATGAAGCAGAAACAAGATAAAGTATAGAACAAAGGAGGATTTTCGGAAACGGAGATCCTTATTTTTGTTAAAAAAGAGGAGTGAGGGAAAGAAGATGAGAAATCTTCTGATTTTAGGAGCCGGAGGGCACGGACATGTAGTGGCTGAGACGGCAAGAGCCATGCAAGATTCAGAAGGGAATCCGATTTACGATAAGATCGATTTCCTCGATGATCTGAAAGAGCATGGAGCGATCCTGGAGGAAGGAGTTCATCTGGACTGCGGAGCCATTATCAAAGGAAGCAGGATTCCAGAAGGAGAAAAGATTCCGTGTGGGATGGTTATAGAAAATCAAAATATGGACAGAAAGGAAAAAGCAAAGAATTGATGTTTTTGCTGTGAGAGTGAGAGATGAGGAAAAAAGAGTATATCAAAAAGAAAGAATATCTGGATATTTATTTGTCGCTGATGGCATTGTTTTTTTTGGCACCAGTATTTCTTACGCTGGTAATTGCGATCAAGCTGGATTCCCCTGGTCCGGTCTTTTTCAAGCAAAAACGTGTGGGAATCCACCAGAAGCATTTTAAAATCTTAAAATTCCGTACCATGCGGACGGACACTCCGAAAGATATGCCGACCCATCTGTTGCAAGATCCGGATCAGTATATAACGAAAGTAGGAAAATTTTTGCGAAAGACGTCCCTGGATGAACTACCACAACTTATCAATATCGTAAAAGGGGAGATGTCGATCATCGGACCTCGTCCAGCACTCTGGAATCAGTATGACCTGATTGAAGAGCGGGAGAAATACGGTGCGAATGACATTTTACCTGGACTAACCGGATGGGCACAGATCCACGGAAGAGATGAACTGGATATACCGGAAAAAGCAAAATTGGACGGATACTATGTAGACAATCTGAGCTTTGGTCTGGACGTGAAATGTTTTTTCGGAACCATTCTGTCAGTACTGAGGTCAGACGGGGTGGTAGAAGGTGGAACCGGAGAGATGAAGAGGAAAGAAGTAGAAAAAATGGGTAAGAAAATACTAATATTATCGAATCATTTTATTACGATATTTGCATTTCGCAAAGAAGTCATTCAGCGTATGATCGAAGCTGGAAATGAGGTTACATATCAACACCAGCCGATGAACAGAATAAATATTTTGAGGATATGGGTTGTTTGATTATTGAAACTTCAATGAATCGAAGGGGAACCAATCCATTCAAAGATCTTCAACTCATTGGTAAATATAAAAAGATTATGAAGCAAGTGAATCCTGAAATTATATTCAGCTATACTGTGAAGCCTAACATTTACGGTTCTATAGCCTCAAATTCACTCAAATTTAAGCAAGTTTGCAACATCACTGGTACTGGTTCTACCTTTCTTAAGGAGAGTGTGCTTAGTAAAATTGTAAGAATGCTATATAAAGTTTCTGTAAAGAGGTGTTATAAGGTTTTCTTTCAGAATAAAGGCGATAAACAATATTTTGTTGAACATAAAATGGTTGGTAAAAACATAGAACTAATTCCTGGCTCTGGAGTGAATCTTGTAGAGCATGAATTTACAGAAATGCCCAGTGATGGGGTTGTGAATTTTATATTCATTGGCCGTGTAATGGAGGTCAAAGGTGTAGATCAATATCTTGATTGTGCGAAGGAAATCCATGAGAATTATCCAAATACCTGTTTTTATATCGCTGGATGGAATGAAGAAGAAAAGTATAAAAAACTGGTGGAGGAATATCAGAATAAGGGGTGCGTTAATTATATTGGATTCCAGAAAGATATTGATTCGTGGATTCGCAAGTGCCATTGTACAATCCTTCCTTCACTTGGTGGTGAGGGAGTACCAAATGTATTATTGGAAAGTGCAGCAACTGGTAGAGCTTGTATTGCAAGTGCAATTAATGGGTCGAAAGATGTTATAGATGATGGTGTGACTGGATATCTATATGAGGTTGGGAATAGTCAGAGTTTAATTGAAAAAGTTGAGGAGTTTTTAAAATTATCTTTTGAAGAAAAGAGAGCTATGGGGATTGCAGGACATAACAAGATGACTCGTGAGTTTAATAGAGAAATCGTTATTAGTAAGTATATGGACGAGGTAAAGAAAGCATGAATAAATATGCAAGAGGTCTTGTAGTCGTTCCTTTTGGTGCTATCAAGATGATGTGGACAAAATTATATCATATAAATTCTTTTAGTGGACCGATTATTTGCCAGATTTCACCGTTTACAGAGATCACGATTGATAGGGGAAATCTTAGTATTGGAAAGAGATTCAAAATGCGTGATGGTGCAAAAATTAGAGTTCGAAAAGGTGCTGTTTGTGAGATTGGTGATAATTCTTCAGTGAGCAGTAACAATATTATTGCTTGTAGGGAGAAGATTAAAATTGGCAATAATGTGCAGCTTAGTCCTAATGTACAAATTTATGATCATGATCATGACTTTAGAGTTAAAAGTGGTATTAGTGAGGGAATGTATAAAACAGCTCCAGTTGAAATTGGAAACAACGTATGGATTGGAGCTAACACGATAATCTTGCGGGGAACGAAGATAGGGGATAATTGCGTTATTGGTGCAGGAAGTATTGTTAAAGGAAATGTTCTTTCGAATAGTGTTTTTTTACAAAAAAAAGAAAATATGGTTAAGGAAATAGAGAGAATTGGTTAATATCTTGAGTTCTAAGGTTTAATTTTTTTGCTGGTAACTTTTAGGTTAGATATAGATTAAAAGAATAAAGCATCTTGTCTAGCGTATTTACAAAATAGGAAAAGAGAGGAAAGAAAAATGTTCGGAAGAGTAGTTGTTATTACAGCATCTTATAATAATGGAAAACTATTACGAGGTCTTTATAATAGCTTACTAAATCAAACCAATAAAAATTTCAAGTGGATTATTGTAGATGATGGGAGTGAGGACAAAACCGAATACATAGTAGAAAGCTTTCAAAAAACAAAGTTGTTAGATATTCGATATATAAAAAAACAGAATGGAGGAAAAAGCAGCGCTTTAAATTGTGCTTTTAATGAAATTCAAAATGATGATTTTGTTATTATAGTTGATTCTGACGAACAATTGTTTCCAAATGCTATTGAAATAATAGATACTTATATGAAAAATTCACGTAGTGATATTGGTGCAATTCATTTCTATAGAATAGAGCGTTCGTCTAACAAAATCATAGCTAACCCAATATTAGAGAATGATCGAACTTTTGACATCTTCACATGGAAAAAAGAGGGGATTTTCGCAGATGGATATTTAGGATATTTTGGTTATGCATTAAAAAATAATAGGTTTCCTCAATTTGAAAATGAAAAATATGTTGCACCATCAGTGCTCTTGATGAAAGTTAATCAAAAATTTCGGCTTGTGATGTCTTGTAAAGCTATTGGAACAACCGAATATCAAGAAGGAGGGATTACAAAGCAAGGAAGAGGTTTAAGGGTTCGAAATCCTTTAGGAGGATTATATTATTGTACATTACTTCAAAATAATGCGTGTGGGACAAAAATTAAATTAAAGTATTCCATATTGGGGTATGCATATAAATATCTTGCGAATAAGAGTGACAATGAACTATCTAAAATTGGTATAAATATTAATTCATTAAAAAAGATTATGAAATTGCCTGGGTTAGTATTAGCAAAAAAATGGAAGTTCAAGTATTTAAGGACTAGGTGATGATATGTTGCAAATAGTTTATATTATTTTATGTGTTATATCAATAATAAAATGTATTAATCGAAAATTCGATTTATATACTATTGCGGTATTATCCTATATTTTCTATACATTAGTTTGTGTGATTGGAGAAACATGGATAACAAGATCATCTGGATATTACTATTATGCAAAAATAGATAAAGTGACATATTTGTGTGTTTATGCTCAACTATTTGTAATTAATTTTTTCCCTTACTTAATTAAAACGAAGCGAGTTCGTAAAGAAAATGCGCATTTGCTTATTCAGAAAGATTTGGGAGGAAAAGTTGCCTATGAAATCATATTCGTAAGCTCATCATTAGTTTTTTTATATAATTTCTTTTTTCTATCGGAATAAAAGATTTTTTTTCCCTAACAAGTAAATCAGAACTTATGAATTCCGCAAATACCCTTTTTTCGTATGCAATATGGGGAATACTTATATCTTTTACATACGGAATTCAATCTAAGAGAAAAGGAATTTTTTTAGTTAGTGCATTCATTTTGTTTATATTATTGGTTATGGGATCACGATCATATTTGATTCTTGCAATTTTGATATTGCTATTAGTAAAGGCAGACTTGGTAAAAAAAACAGTATCGGCTAATTGGAAAAAAATAGTTGTTCTTGTCATTCTTATGTTTATCTTTATGATTTATAAAGAGATTTATAAGTACATTCGAGCAATGGATTTCGAGGCTGTAATATCAGCACTTGAAAATTATAAAACCTATCTCTCAGTATTTACCAATGGAGAAACGAGGACGACTTTTTCGTTGTACAACTTTGTGATATCAGAAGAATATAGAATTCCATTTAAGGATAGTCTGGCAAGAATATTATCTGTTCTCCCTTTTGTTAATAATGCGCTGTCTACATCGTTGCCTATAAGATTTTCAGAAATAGCAAAAAATAGTATTTTTGGATCTACTTATGGACTTGGAAGTTCGTTTTGGGCAGAGAGTTTTTCGATGGGGAGCTATGCATTTTTAATTCTAGCAACTTGTTTATGGATTAGTATTATAAAAAAATATCATTATAGAATAACAGTGACAAATAGGACAGCACCATTTTGGACAGTGTTTATGGTATATATTTCTTTTTATATTCACAGACTTGACTGGGTGCAGATGTGGGGAGCATTAAAAAGTATTATTGTTTGGTATATTGTATATCGAATAATCAAGATGGCATTGAGAAGGGGCTATGTATGATATGATTGAACAATTTAAAAAATTTGAAGAGGAAAAGGGATTATTGACTGATAGAGTAGCGGATTTCTATTACTGGGTATATGTTAGATTCAATGTATATATGAAATTAGAAGAAATAGCGAATCGGCAGAATCATATTCAAATACAAGATTTATTTTTTCTTATACGAAATCTTACATATAATAATCCGCTATTGTACCATGAGCATAGAGATATACTTTTTTTTACGCATGCGAGAAGAACTTTTGATAACGGAAAATATGTTTGCTTATATACTGACAAGATTGCAGAACAGCTTAAGGAAACAGCGGTTTCGGCTGAGTTTCTTTATGGAACTAAACATTTAAGGCCATATTACACAGAGAACTTATTAGAATTAGATTGTGTAGATGTGTACCCTGTAATCTTTCTTAAATTATTTGGGAAATTGTATAAAAAAAGGTATAAACGTGAGCTGACACAATTTAAAAATATAGCTCAAAGACTTGATGAGGATATTTTTAAAGAGTTCGGAATAACAGCAGGTGTTAAATTTTACTATGAGCTATTAACTAGGCGCTTTTTTTGGTACAAAATTAAGAAAAAAATGTTAAGAAGAATAATTAAAAGCATTTCTCCTAAAGTAATTGTTGAAGTAGTTGGATATGAGACAAATAAAATGATAATAAATGAGATAGCACATGAGATGGGAATATCTACAATAGAACTTCAACATGGGGTAATTGGAAGAGGACATATTGCTTATAACTATTTAATTAATCGCGAATATAGGCATTTGCCGGAGTATATTTTTTATTATTCTGATTATTGGAAACATACCTGTGATTATCCTGTTGCTAAAACTAAGCAAATTGTAACGGGCTATCCTTATATGGAAGAGCAAATGAGAAAGAATAAGTCGTGCCAATGGAAATCAAAAAATATGAAAGTTTTAATTCTTTCACAACCGGAGTTTTCGGTAAAATTGAGAAGTTTGATAGAAGATGTTTTAAAACAATTTCAGCATATAGCATGTAATATTGAGTTTATTTATAAGTTACATCCAGCGGAATATTCTTTGCCAATCGAAACATGGAAGGAACTATTAAAATACAATAATGTTAAATTGGTACATGATGGATCTAAGTCATTATATTCTTTGTTTGCTGAATCAGATATTCAAGTTGGAGTAACATCTACAGCTGTATTTGAAGGACTGGCATACCATTTAACAACATTTATTTATCATTTAGAAAAAACAGATATATATATGAAAGATTTAAAAGAAACAGAGTCAGCTATCTTTTTTGATACAGCCTTTGAACTGGTTAAATTGATTTTGGAAACTCATAAACGAACGGAAAGAGAAATGAATTTGGAAAATAAATTTTTTGTTAAAAATTCACTAAATAATATTGTCCATGAAATTCAAAAGGTGGTAGAACAAAGGTGAAATCAGTACAAGAATCTATAAATAAGCGTGCACTAAAAGCAGGCATATGGTATACAATATGTAATTTTGCTATTAGAGGCATAAATTTTATTACAACACCTTTTTTTACACGCTTAATTTCGAAATCTGACTACGGGTTATATTCTAATTATGCATCATGGCTTAGTTTATTGACAATATTAACAACTCTTGACTTGTATACATCTGTCAGTAGAGCAAAATTTGACTATGAAGATAATTTAGATAATTATATTTCATCAATACAGATTTGCGGTACTTTTTTTACAGGTATATGTTATTGTCTGGTTATTCTATTTCATACTACTTTTGAACAAATATTTGGAATGGAAATGAAATATATAAATATTATGTTTTTATATTTATTGTTTTCTCCTAGCTTTACGCTGCTTCAGGCTAAACATAGGCAACTTTTAAAATATAAAATAGTAAGTCTAATGGCCGGATTATCAACGATTGCTTCTGTTATTATTTCAATTTTTCTGGTAGTTGCTATGGAAGATGATTTTGAAGCAAGGGTTCTTGGAAGCACAGTTACACTGATAATATTTTATTTTTTTACATATTTATATAATCTTTGGAAAGGGAAAAATATAAATACTAAATACTGGAAATATGCTTTAGTAATTGCAGTACCGTTGATTCCACATGTTTTAGCAGGTAATATTTTAGGAACATCAGATCGACTTATGATTACAAAATTCTGTGGTAGTGAGAGTACAGCTTTGTATAGTGTTGTATACTCTTGTTCGTTAATAGTTATGGTGTTATACAATTCTGTTAATCAAGCTTGGTCTCCATGGCTTTACGAACAACTTTCTGCCAGAAATTATAAATTGATTTCAAAATCATCAAAGGCTTACATTATTCTATCACTGATAGCAGTATGTACGATTATGCTTATTGGACCGGAAGTTGTATGGATTTTTGGGGGAAGACAATATGCTGAAAGTAGTAAGATTGTTCCATGTATAATGCTAGGTACATTTTACTGGTCACTTTATACATTTTTTGTGAATGTGGAGATATACCACAAAAAAACTTTTGGTATCTCTGTGCGGACGATTATCGCAGCTTTGGTAAATTTATTAGGTAATTATCTATTAATACCGATATTTGGTTGGGAAGTAGCAGCGTATACTACACTTGGGGCATATTTCCTGCTTCTTATTTTACATTCTTTTGCTGGCAAAAATTTAGGGACAGACAGTTATTATAGTAGAAAATTTTTCTTTTTAATAGCCGGAATAGCATTTGTATTCATGCTAATAATTAAAGTTGCATACACAGACATTATATTGAGACTTATAGTCAGTATCATATTTGTTAGTAGTGGGGCTGTATTGGTTTATAAAAATCAAAATGTCATAAAAATATGGTTAAATCGAAAAAAGTAAGAATTATGGAGGAATGGAAGTGAAAATTTTAGCAGTTATTCCTGCTCGAGCAGGGTCAAAGGGAATTCCAAACAAAAATATTAGAATAGTAGGAGGACATCCACTCATATATTATGCAATTAGAAATGCAATACAATCCGAAATGATTACAGATGTTATTGTATCTACAGATTCATCAGAAATCCAAATCATTGCAAAACAGATGGGGGTTAAGTGTCATTGGCGTGATAAGAGTCTGTGTGGAGATGAGATTACTCTGGATGCAGTAATATACGATGCTATTCCTAAAAACATTCATTGGAATTATGTTGTGACGATGCAACCAACATCACCTACACTGTCCGTGGAGACGTTAGACAAAGGGATACGCTATACTATAGAAGGAGATTATGATACCGTGATCTCAGCTATTAATGCACCACACCTTACGTGGGGAGTAAAAGAAGGAAGGTTTGTTCCTAATTATTCAAAGAGACTAAATAGACAGTATCTGCCACCTTGTTATAGGGAAACAGGTGCTTTTTTTGTTTCTAAAACATCAATCATTACTCCGAAGACACGTTTTGGAGAGAAGGTTAGTATATATGAAATACCAGAGAGTGAGTCACAAGATATAGACACATTTTCTGATCTTCAAAGTGTGACAGCTTCTTTAAATATGCAGAAAGTGGCGATTTATGTAAATGGAAATAATAAAAGAGGGGTTGGACATATATATCGAGCTTTAGAGATAGCAGATGAATTTTATGTCAAACCGGATATTTACTATGATATTAACCAAACTGATCCATTAATTTTTGGAAAAACAACTCATAATCTAATACCGGTAAATGGGATTGCTGAATTGTATGAGCGTTGTAAGAATAAAAGATATACGATATTCATTAATGATATTTTAACAACATCGATTGATTATATGATCGGATTGAGAACGGTCCTTCCGAGTGCAAAAATCATTAATTTTGAGGATGATGGCGAGGGCATATTAAAAGCTGATTTAGTATTCAACGCATTATATCATACAACCGATATGGAGCAGGTTTATGCTGGAGAGAAATATTATATATCCGGAAAAACGTTTATGTTTTATGAACCTATTAGGATAAAAGAAAAGGTAAAAAAAGTGTTTATATCTTTTGGCGGAGCAGATCCGCAAAATTATTCTGATAGGATTCTTAAAATCATATCAAAACCACAGTATTCAAAATATCATTTCATAGTTGTATTGGGAAGAGCAAAACAAAATGTTAATTCTCTGTTAGAATTCAACAAATATGAAAATATAGAAGTTTATTTTGATGTTTCAAATATGCCGGAATTAATGACAAGCTGTGATATTGGAGTTACATCTAGAGGGAGAACCGGATATGAGCTTGCTTTATTGGGAATTCCGGCTATTGCTATGGCGCAGAATGCTAGAGAAGAAAAACATGGATTTGTTTGTAACGAAAATGGGTTTACTTATATTGGTCTAAATCCTACTGATGAAATAATAGAAGGAACTCTCAATATGTATCTTAGACTTTCTAAGGGGAGTAGAGAAAGTTTTCAAAGAAAGCTTCTTAGTCATGACTTACGTGGAGGAAGGAAGAGAGTCATGGGATTGATTAATAGTTTATAAATAATTTGTTGTTGAATTGTTCAACAAAATGTGTTGGGAAGGTATAAGGTGAAAATGTTAAAAAAAATTAAACAACTCATATTAAGAAGAGACTGGTTTTGTGGGGAAAATGTAAGCCTAAATAATGTTGAATTAAATCATAAATGTAATCTTGCTTATGGGGCGGATTTAAGCAATTCGAATGTAGGTAAATTTACGTCAATAGGGCGTAGAACTACAATTAGAAACGCTTTAATAGGTAACTTTTGTTCTGTTTCATATAATGTATCTATCGGGGCAACTAGCCACCCGATAGACAGGATTTCAGGAAGCGCAGCATTTTATCAGTCAAAATACGGGCTGGTGGATATAACAGAGAAAGTAAAGAATCAAAAAACCATTATAGGTCATAGTGTGTGGATTGGGTGTAATGCAGTGATTATGGAAGGAGTAAAAGTGGGAAATGGCGCAGTGGTTGGTGCTGGGGCTATTGTAACTAAAGATGTAAAACCATATGAGATTGTTGTTGGGATACCAGCAAAGCATTTGAGATACAGGTTTGATAAAGAGATTATAGATAACATTGAAAAATCTAAATGGTGGGAAAAGGAGGATATGTTTTATCGAAATAATGACAAGCTGTTTAAAAGTAAAATTACGCTTGACATGAGCGAAAAATTAAGAATAATTTCTGGGGGGTTAGAATGAAAATAGCTTTATTATCTGGGGCGTCTAAAAATGCGGGTGATTTTCTAATTGTTCAACGATCAAAAGAGCTGCTTAGTTATTTCGTGAAAGATGCACAAATAAAAGAATATGATAGAAGCCAAAAATTAGATAGTCAAATAGATGATATCAATAGTAATGATGTTCTTGTGTTTGCTGGTGGTCCAGCCTATATTTCGTCAATGTATCCTCAAAAGCTTCCGTTAGTAGAGGATTTAAATAAAATTAAAATTCCTTTCTTTGCACTAGCAATGGGATGGAAAGGGCAAGCCGATTTGCCTTCAACGATATTTAATTATAATTTTACGAATTCTTCTATGAAGCTATTAAAAAGATTTGAGATGGATGGGTTTGGGCTTGGATGCAGAGATTATTTTTCTCAAAATGTATTAAGAAGAGCTGGAATCACTGACACTACTATGACAGGATGTGTTGCTTGGTATGATTTAAAATGTATTAATGAAAATAAAATTGTAAATAAGGGTAAAAAAATTAAGAACATATATATATCTGATCCGGCAGATTCCCGAAATTATAGACAGTTTCTTGAAATCATTAAATATTGTCGAAATAAATTTCGGGATGCTGAAGTAAAAGTAATCTTTCACAGAGGAATTAAGTGGGATTCGCATACACCTAAGGAGCAAGGAAAATCATTGGAAAAGTTGTGTTATAAATTGAAAAAATATGGGATAGAATATGTGGATATATCTTACGGAAATGAACAATTTAATTTATATAAAAGTTGTGATTTACATATAGGTTATCGTGTTCATGCTCATATATACAGCTTATCTCAACGTCAAAGAACCATTCTGATCGAAGAAGATGGAAGAGGTGCAGGAGTAGATCAAGCTTTAGGTTTAAAACAAATTAAAGCATATGATTGTAGAAAAATTATAGATAGCAAATATCGCAGAAAACTTAATTCAATATTAAAAGTTAATTTTTCATCGCCATATGTATGTAATGAACTTGATCAGTATATTGATGAATTGGCATCCAACGATTGGATTCAATTTGTATGGGCATTTGAAAGAATGCAATACTATTTTACTAATATGAGAACACATATTAATCAGATTAACAAATTAAGTGAGAGTAGAAAGGATTGATAATATGAAAAAACCATATATGATAGCTGAAATGGGTGTAAATTTTTATGATACTGCAAAAGCATTAGGAATATCAGCATTAGATGCGGCTAAAATGTACATTGATAAAGCGGCTGAAGCCGGGGTCGATTGCGCTAAGTTCCAGTCTTATAAAGCATCAACCATTGTTTCAAAGAATTCTCCTGCATATTGGGATACAACAAAAGAACCCACTAAGACTCAGTATGAATTGTTTCAAAAGCATGATGGTTTTGGAGAAAAGGAATACAAAATACTTTGTGATTATACACATGAAAAAGGTATGGATTTTACATCTACACCTTTTGATTATGCTTCTGCTGATTATTTATATGACATGGTAGATTTTTATAAAATTTCTTCATCTGACTTATCCAATTTACCATTTGTCAAATACATAGGAATGAAAGGGAAGCCGGTATATATTTCAGTGGGTGCAGCTTATCTTTCTGAAGTTGATACTGCGGTTAGAATATTAAAGGAAGCCGGCTGCAAAGATATAGTCTTATTGCATTGTGTTTTATCTTATCCAACAAGCCCAAATAATGCAAATTTGAGAGTAATTGAAACACTAAAAAAGGTTTTTACTGATGTTAGAGTAGGATTTAGTGATCATGTGGCGCCTGATGAATCAATGATGACCTTGGCTACAGCATATCTTTTAGGAGCGGAAGTAATAAAAAAACATTTTACATTAGATAAGAGTTTACCAGGGAATGATCATTACCATTCTGGTGATCCAGAAGATTTTAAGAAGGCGATTTCAAATTTTCGGTGGATTGGTATTGTTTTAGGATCTGGAGAAAAAACTGTATTAGAATGTGAACAGATACCAAGAAGAGAAGCTAGAAGATCTCTAGTTCTTACGAGAGATATGAAAAAAGGAGAAATAATTTCGGAGAATGACTTGATGCCAAAGAGACCAGGTACAGGCATTTCACCGGAGTATTCTAATATAGTAATTGGAAGAAGGATATCAAGAGATTTGGAAGAGGATACAATCCTTACATGGGATATGGTATAGAGTTTTCATCAAGTATGAATAAGGTAACAAAAATGGGCGATTTAATTCAAGGAAAAGTAATTTTAATATCAGGTGTAGCTGGATTTATTGGTGCAAATTTAAGCATTGAACTTCTAAGATCAAACAGTCCGGTACAGATTATCGGAATTGACAACATGAATGACTACTATGATGTCAGTATAAAAGAATATCGTTTAGAAAAGATTAAGTCCATGTCGGAATCCAGACCAGATTCGACATGGACTTTTATTAAGGGCTCGAT
>OAUK01000649.1_pt1 | contig 14209 bp, 10 predicted proteins | sample 1495131 | NCBI WGS metagenome assembly OAUK01 (sample SAMEA2580009, study PRJEB22360) | human gut metagenome | biome: human gut; feature: human-associated habitat; material: faeces | place: Denmark | collected 2008/2010 | reverse complement strand
ATCGTGAAGGTGAAACGGATACGACCCTTGTCGATTATGCAGCCGATGTGCGAGCGGCGACACCCACTCATGCGGCGGAACTGGCATTTCCTTCATTTACGGATATACAATTGCAAATAGCCGTTTTAACGGAAACGGCCGGGCGACTTATGGACGACTGTATTGAACGACGATTTTCACAGTGGGAACGAACGGCGACACGAATTCGCCTACATCAATATAATGAATTCGTATCTGTCAAAAAAGACAATTTAAATCGTTTGGTAGAAAGTGCAAGACAAAAGACGGAGTATTTATTACTGCAAAAACAGCATGCGTTGGATAAGATAAAATCACGGGCTGAAGGTATGAACCCGACCGCTTTTTTACGCAAAGGTTATGGGCAGTTGTTGCAAAACGGTGAGGTCATAGCGGGAATTACGGCCGTAAATCGCAAGAAACCTTTAGAAGTACAACTTGTCGACGGTATTATTGTGGCGGAAGTGAAAGAGGTGATTGGACGTGGTGAAAAAAACGGACAAATTAAAAAATTTTGAGAAGGATTTTGAAGAGCTGGAAAGGCTGGTAGACTCTCTTGATAATCCGGGGTTGACCTTACAAGAATCTCTGGATATTTTTGAAAAAGCCGTGAAATTGTCCGGCACCTGTGAAAGTGCACTTGAATACGCTCGTCAACGAGCTCAAGCCTTGGCTGAAGTAAGGGGAGAACAAGCAACCCAAGCTGAAGATACGACAGGGGCTTATGAAGAAGGGACGTTGGGGCTATGAGTTTTCGCACCTTATTGGAAAGTCGTAAGAAACGAATCGATACCCGTTTAGCCGAACTGTTGCAGACGAGTACGCCCGAGTTCTCCGGCCTTTATGAGGCCATGAATTACAGCCTTAATGCAGGCGGTAAGAGAATACGGCCCGTTTTGTTTCTGGCTGTTTTGGAAGCGGCGGGGACGGATCCGGATGCTTTTTTAGACTTGGCTTGCGCCTTGGAATGTGTTCACTCCTACTCTCTTATTCACGATGACCTGCCGGCTATGGATAACGATGATTTTCGTCGCGGCAAGCCGACGAATCATAAGGTGTACGGAGACGGCACGGCTGTTTTGGCCGGAGACGGGTTATTGACCTATGCTTTTGAACTCATGGCGGCACAGTCGGCTGCCCCTGCACATAAAATTTTACAGGCTATTCGGATTTTTGCACATGCGGCCGGTATGGTGGGCGGCCAATACTTTGATCTTCAGTCTGAAGGCGGTGTGCCGACAAGAACGGCTATGGAACTTATGCATCGCAGTAAGACGGGCGTTATTTTTACGGCTATTGTACAAATGGCGGCTTTATTGGCCGGTGTGAGTGATGCAACGATGAAGGCTCTTACGACATATGGAGATCAGCTCGGGTTGGCTTTTCAGATTACGGACGATATTTTGGATGTCGTGGGCAGTGAAAAGGAAATGGGAAAGCCTGTAGGTAGCGATGAAAAAAATCATAAGACTACGTATGTATCCCTTCTCGGTGTAGAGGGGGCAAGGGAAGAAGCGAAGCAAACGACGGCTCGGGCGTTGGCGGCTTTGCAGGAATTCGATGAAAGTGCGGATTTTTTAAGACAACTCATTATCTATTTAGAACAACGAGTTCGATAAGGGGCAGGTATGAAGGAAAAGGAACGGCTTGACGTATTATTGACGGAACGCGGTTTTTTCGAAAGTCGGGAAAAAGCCAAGGCCGCAGTCATGGCGGGACTCGTTTTCGTCAAGGACCGCCGAGTGGATAAAGCGGGAACGAAAATTGAAATTCATGAGGAAATTACGGTAAAGGGAAATCCTTTACCCTATGTGGGTCGCGGCGGGCTGAAGTTGGAAAAGGCCCTGAAGACCTTTCCCCTCGACTTGAAGGGTAAGACTATGATAGATATCGGCGCCTCTACGGGCGGATTTACAGACTGTGCCTTACAAAACGGTGCCGTTAAGGTAGTTGCTATCGATGTAGGCTATGGGCAGCTGGCTTGGAAATTGAGGACCGATGAGCGAGTCGTCAATATGGAAAGAACCAATATTCGGGGTGTTATGCCTGAAGATATAGGCGGGCCTGTCGACTTTATTTCCGTTGACGTGTCCTTTATTTCCCTCTTAAAAATAATGGATGCCGTCGTACCTTTATTAAAACCGGGCGGGCAGATTGTCACGCTTATAAAGCCGCAATTTGAAGCCGGTCGTGAAGCGGTCGGTAAGGGAGGTATCGTGAGAGATATGAATGTACACCGCGAAACGGTAAGCCGCGTCGTTGCCGGCATAGCCCAAGCCGGTCTTTCCCCTCTTGAACTGACCTATTCGCCTATAAAGGGTGCAGACGGCAATGTAGAATATTTGTTATACAGTCGCAAGGATGAACCGGTACACAATGACGTGACGGATGAAGAAATCGGTATTGTTGTGGCTCGTTCTCATGAAATGTAGGTGAAACAATGAGAATCGGTATTTTTCCGAATTTAATGAAAGAAAGCAGTATTTCTCTGGTGCAAAATATTGTGTCATTGTGCAAAGAAAACGGTTGTGAGTACTATGTTCTTTATGATGAGGAAGAGTCGGATCATGCAGTATATACCGGTATAGAGAAAGAACATTTACTTTCCGGCGAAAAGATATATGATCGTATCGAGTTGGCCTTTGTTCTCGGCGGTGACGGTACCATTTTAAAATCGGCTCGTCATTTCGCTTCGCGGGGAATTCCCGTGTGCGGGATTAACCTGGGGTCTCTCGGCTTTTTATATGAAGTGGAAGCTGCCGACTTGCCCGCTCGCTTCACAGATATTCTGGCAGGGCGGTACTTTAAAGAAGAACGAATTATGCTGGCCGGTGAATTGGAATATGCAGACGGCATGATTCAGCGGCTGCCCGACGCGTTGAACGATATCGTTATCGGGCACGGAAATGTAGGCAAGCTGGTACGCGTGGATATGAGTATTAACGGTTACTTCGTTCAACAATATCCCGGGGACGGTATTGTCGTTTCTACGCCTACAGGCAGTACGGGGTATACCTTTTCCGCAGGGGGGCCCATTGTGCCGCCCCATGTAAAAGGCATGATGGTAACGCCTATTTGTCCGCACTTATTATTGAAAATACCCCTTGTTCTCAGCGACGAGGACAGACTCAGTTTTTCCGTAAGGGACAGTCGCAATGTTGTCCGCCTTTCCGTAGACGGCATGACGGATTATGAGTTCGCCTGCAATATGATTCTACATATTCGTAAATCGACAGCTCATTTGGATTTTATTCGCTTTGACGGCGGATATTTTTATGCCAACTTGTTCAAAAAGATGAGAGGTGCCGAATAATTGGAAGAATATCCGTTTCATAATGCCGTTGCCTTGTGCCATACCTTAGCAATTCCTTTTGTAAAACGGGCTCGAGTTCTCGTTGATATGACTTGCGGCAACGGATATGATACTTTATTTTTAGCTAAATACATGGATGAACAAGCCTTTCTCTACGGATTTGATATTCAAGCTTCAGCCTTGGCATCCACCCAGTCTCGCTTGGAAACAAACGGATTGTTTCACGAACGTATACAATTGAAATTAGGATCTCATGAAAATTTATTAAGTAAAATTGATAAAACTCCTGATTTTATAGTATTCAATTTAGGCTATCTGCCCGGAGGAAACCGCGCTATACATACGGATACTGCAATTACATTAAAAGCCGTGGATTTAGGCTTGCATAAAATTTCTGTCAATGGGATAATTATGATAGTAGCATATCCGGGAACCCCGGACGGGAAAAAAGAGAAGGATGAGCTCGCTTCGTTTTTGAGCCATGTGTCTCAGAAACGGTTCGACGTGTCGTACTGGCAATCAAGTGCATGAGCCGCCGGTACTGTTTGTTATTCAAAAGAGAGGATAGCCATGAAAAGATTCCGTTACACTAAGATTAAAGAAATTGTTCAATCCCGGCCGATTGAGACGCAGGAAGAATTGGCCAAGGCTTTGCAGGAAGAGGGGATTGAAGTCACTCAGGCCACGGTTTCCAGGGACATTAAAGAGTTGATGCTGATTAAGGTTCCTACCAGTGACGGACATTATCGATATGCTTTGTCACCCGAACAAAACATGCTCATGTCCAAGAGTCGTATGGCCCGGTTATTTCAGGATTCTATCGTGCGCGTCGACTCGTGTTTGAATCAAATCGTCATTCATACCGTTCCCGGTTCGGCCAGTATGGTTGCTTCGGCAGTAGACCATGCAAAATGGGAGCGTGTTATCGGTACTGTAGCCGGTGACGACACGGTTTTAATTATTACGAATAACCCCGACAGCGTTCCGAAACTTGTCAAACTGATCATTTCATTAATGAAGGAATAATACACATGTTGCAATCATTGCACATTGAAAATTTTGCACTAATTGAAGATCTATACTTGAGCTTTACCGATGGAGTCACTGTTTTTACCGGTGAAACCGGTGCGGGCAAATCCATCCTTCTCGATGCCATCGGTATGCTCGCAGGAAAACGCGCATCAGCGTCTTTCGTCCGGTCAGGGGCGGAAGCGTTCCTCGTTGAAGGCGCGTTTTTTTTGCCCTCGGAAAACGAAGGATTGGTAGCCTTTTTAGAAGAGCAACATATTGATAGTTCAGACGGGGAAATCATCATATCCCGTCGTTTTTATCGGAACGGGCGCGGTTCCGTGCTGGTTAACGGAACTCTGGTTCCTCTGGCTACAGTTCGCAAATTGGGCCTATACCTTGTCGATATTCACGGCCAGTATGACAGTCGCCTTATTTTCGACACGGCTTATCATGTGCGCCTTCTCGACAGCTTTACGGAAGGTACGCGCCGTTGTCGGACTGCCTATGACAAGACGTATAAAACGTGGAAAAACCTGTGTTGCGAGAGAGACGATTTGGAACATGACGAGAGTGAAAAGATGCGTCTTCTCGGTATTTTAGATTTTCAAATACAGGAAATTGAAGAAGCCAAGTTAACAAAAGGAGAGGACGAAAAGCTGGAAGCCGATATTCGTACGGCTTCTCATGCAGAACACATTACGGAAGGACTACAAACCGCCATGGCCGCTATGGACGGGAGTGAACGTCGTCAGGGAATGACGGACGGTATTGCGGAAATTCGCCGCAGTTTGCTGAAAAACGCATCGTATGACCCACGTTTTGAGGCCATGGCAGCTAAGGCGGAGGCGCTTTCTTACGAGTTGGAAGAGTTGCGAGACGAAATATCTTCTTATGCAGACGGCATGAGTTTTGACGGCCCGGCATTAGACCGAATGCAGTCTCGCTTGGCGACGATTGAAAAGTTAAAACGTAAATACGGATTTTCCGTAGAAGATATATTGGCCTTTGCTGAAAAAGCCAAGGCGGATCGGGAGAAACTGAGCGATTCGGAAAACGCTCTGGCCGACTTGAATAAACAAATCTCCAGCTGTGAAAAGCAATTACGGCAAGAAGGCGATGATTTATTTCAGGCACGCTTGGAAGCGGCAGACTTGTTTAAAGAAAAGACGGAAGATATTTTACATCGGTTAGGACTTGAAAATAGCCGCATCTCTTTTCGCATCGAGCCTATGGAGGCTATAAGTTTTTCCGGAGCCGCATCGGTGGAGCTGTGGTTTTCAGCTAATCGGGGCGAGACGGAACAACCCTTGGCAGAAGTGGCGTCCGGCGGCGAAGTATCTAGAATCGCCTTGGCATTAAAATCTATTTTCCGAGAAAAATATACGGACAGGACCGTAGTTTTTGACGAAATAGATGTAGGCATCAGCGGGGAAACAGGGTTGCAAGTAGCGGCTCAAATGGGACGATTGGGACGGATGGGTCAGGTTTTTTGTATTACTCACCTGCCGCAGACGGCAGCCATTGCGGACAGTCACTACTTTTTGTATAAAGAAGAAAAAGAGGGGCGGACGGTTACTCAGGTTCGCAATTTAGATAAAGAAGCCCATGTTAAAGACATTGCCCGCATATTTTCCGGAGACGATACCAGTGAGGCCGGTATGCAGGCAGCTGAGGAAATTATTCGCAAGGTCAAAGGGCGTGCCTAGGCACGCTTTTTGTATACATGGGCATATTTCTTGACGAGCGTTCTTGAGAAGTTTATCATAAATAGATACATAATATTCCGATTTATACGGAGGAAAAGGCATGATTCGAGTATTGGTAAGCGGCGCAGACGGTCGCATGGGAAGCGAAACGGTTAAGGCCGTTTTGGCAGATAATGAATTGGAATTCGTAGGCGGCACAAGTCTTATGAATGTGGGTAAAGATGCGGGAGAAGTCATCGGTATTTCTTCTTTGGGGTTACCCTTGTACGGGAGTTTGAATGAAGCGTTAAAAATGGCAAAACCCGACGTAGTTGTCGATTTTACGACACCGGCGGCTATTTACGAAAATGTAAAGACTTGTATTGAAAACGGGACGAATATTGTTGTCGGTACGACAGGTTTGACGGCACAACAGCGTAATGAATTGGATGAAGCGGCAAAAAAAGCGGACGTAGCCGTATTTATTGCACCGAACTTTTCTGTCGGAGCCGTACTGATGATGAAGTATAGCGCGGAAATCTCTAAATACTTGCCTGATGTAGAAATCATTGAGCTACACCACAATAATAAATTAGACGCTCCGTCCGGTACGGCCAAAATGACGGCTGAAAAAATAGCCCGTGCTCGTCGTGAAGCCGGTGCGGAACCGGCTCCGGACAAAACACACGAAAGTCTTACCGGAGCCAGAGGCACTACGGTGGAGGGCATACCCGTACATAGCGTACGGCTGCCCGGGTATGTGGCACATCAGGAAGTGCTTTTCGGCGGCTACGGGGAAATTCTTACGGTCCGTCACGACTCGTTGGACAGAAAATCCTTTATGCCCGGCGTTGTCTTAGCCGTGAAGAAGGTGGATTCCCGCAAGGGTGTGACCTTCGGCTTGGAACACTATTTATAAACTGTACAGGAGGCTTTACATATGAGTACGAAGAATCCGTCTGTAGCCATTTTGGGGGCTACCGGTGCTGTGGGACAGGAATTTATCAGATTAATAGAAGAACGCAACTTCCCGTACAGTTCCTTGAAGTTGTTGGCATCCAAACGTTCGGAAGGTAAGAAGCTGACGGTTAACGGTAAGGAGTATACGGTAGAAGAAGCGAAACCCGAATCGTTTGAAGGCGTTGACATCGGCTTGTTTGCCGGCGGGTCCATCAGTAAAGAATTAGCCCCCGAAGCGGTAAAACGAGGGTGTGTTGTCATTGATAACTCCAGTGCCTTTCGCATGGATCCCGATGTACCGTTAGTTGTTCCCGAAGTGAATCCTGAAGACATTCGTAAGCATAAGGGGATTATTGCCAATCCTAACTGTTCGACCATTATTATGCTAATGGCCTTAAAGCCTATTTACGACTTGTCTAAAATTACTAAAATTGTGGTCAGCACATACCAGGCTGTATCCGGCGCCGGTAAGGAAGGCATTGATGAACTGCGTAAACAAGTGGAAGATGTTATGGCGGGAAAAGAACCAGTAGCGGAAGTCTTGCCTACAAAGAGCTTGGATAAACACTATCCCATTGCTTTTAATCTATTGCCGCAAATTGATATTTTTATGGACAACGATTACTCCAAGGAAGAATTGAAGATGGTCAATGAGACACATAAAATCTTCCATGACGATACTATTGCCGTTACACCGACAACGGTTCGCGTGCCCGTATTCCGCAGTCATGCCGAATCGATTTATGTGGAAACGGAAAAAGCACTGACCGTTGAAGAAATTCGTCGTGCTATCGATGCTTTTCCGGGGGCACAGGTTCAGGATAATCCGGCTAAAATGGAATATCCCATGCCCTTGTATACTTCGGAAAAATATGATGTGTATGTAGGTCGTATCCGTAAGGATTTATTTAATCCCAAAGCCGTCAATCTTTGGGTATCGGGGGATCAAATCCGCAAAGGGGCCGCTTTAAATGCGTTGCAAATTGCGGAATATATGATAAAACACGATATATAAGGAGGAGTACGGGTTATGTTGAAGTTCGGAAACGTTATTACGGCTATGGTCACGCCCTTTTATGAAGACGGGAATATTGACTTTGAAGAGTTTGATTCATTGGCAAGATATTTGCTTGAAAACGGTTCGGACGGGTTACTCGTTGCCGGTACGACCGGTGAAGGTGCTACACTGACGGAAGAAGAAAGATTGCGTCTTTTCCGGTTTGCCGCCGATGAATACGGCGATCGTACTATGATTATGGCGAATGTAGGTTCTAACAATACGGCGGCTACTGTTGAATTTGCCAAAAAAGCTGAGAAAACCGGCGTTGACTGTCTGCTCGTAATAGTACCCTATTACAATAAGCCGAATCAGGACGGGTGTTACGCACACTTTGCGGCAGTGGCAAAGGCCGTATCATTACCTGTTATTATCTATAATGTACCGGGGCGGACGGGTGGTAAAATCTTGCCTGAAACGGTAGTGCGACTGGCTGCGGACTTCCCCAATATTGTAGGCATAAAAGAAGCCAGCGGTGACTTGGTGGCGGCTACGAAGATTGCTCGCGACACTAAAGACGACTTCCGCGTATATAGCGGTGAAGACGCATTGACATTGCCTATTACAGCTGTCGGAGGCACAGGGGTTATCAGTGTGGCATCACATATTATCGGCAAAGAAATGAATGCCATCGTAAAATGTTGTAAGGACGGGGACATGGAAGCGGCTGCATCTATCAATCAAAAATACCTTGATGTCATGACGGGTATCTTTACGACTGTGAATCCTACGCCCATTAAAGAATGTTGCCACATGCTGAAGATTACGTCTAATTGCGTATTCCGGTTACCCATGGTAAATGCAAGTGACGAAGTAAAGAACTTTTTGGATAACATGATAAAAAAAGCGGGACTTTATAGCCGCAAATAGAACAAACGAATAAAGAGTCATAGCAACGGGCTGATGAATAGCCGCTGCTATGACTCTTTTTTTGTGTGTAAAAGATGACCTCTATTAACAATTTTTAATTGAAAACGGATCATTAATATCATATACATATTGATTGAATATTGTTGACGCATAATTGATATAAATAAAAAACGAAAAATGACTAAACGGATTGTTTTATGTCTAAATGGAGTGGAAAATTTGCATGATTCTTTTATCATTTGAATTGATAATAATATTCAAAAATATGATTAAATTAAACTTTTGATATTTGATGAAGTGTGTCTTAGGAGGCGGTGTTATGAACCGATATACACGCTATTGCGGTAGATGTGCAGCGTTGACTTGTTCTGTATTTATATGGTTAAGTATGCCTACTTATGCAATGAATGATCGGATTACGACAGGAGATATCATTGTAAAGGTAGACGCTGCAAAAGAAAATGCTAAAACTGAAAGCCAAAGCACGACAATTATTACAAAAGAAGATATTACTCAAAAACAAGCTAAATCGGTAGAGGATATTATTTTTAGCGAGACCGGCATGGCTCGTAATGTTGATGCTATGGGGCGAGTTACTGTTTCTATGCGAGGTGCAGAACCGCGGCATACGCTAATTCTAATAGACGGACAACCTGTTATGGGAGATTTCGCAAAATACAGCGGACAGGCTGATGAACTACAACGACTAGGTACAGAAAATGTAGAACGAATTGAAATTATTCGGGGAGCGGCAAGTGCTAAATACGGGGCGGATGCCATTGGAGGGGTTATCAATGTAATCACGAAAAGCGCATCAAAGAATGCGGCACTCCGGCTTAACCTTGAGGGTGGTCGGCGAATAAAGGAAGATAATTTAGTGCCTCCGTATAAAAATTTCTTTTTGCGTGCGGACAGTGGAAATATCGGTAAATTTAAAGCCGCTATTTATGGTGGGAAGCGCGATATCATGCCCATTTATAGTGCAAAGCTTTTTTATAACGGAATAAATACAGTAGGTCCTATTCGCAATTCTCTTCGGTATTTTGGAGATATTAAAAATTTAGGGCTTTTAGGAAGTTATACCTTTAATGATAAACATATGCTTGATTTCTCCTTTGATCGAAGTGATGAAGGGATGAGTCGATTCACAAAACATTCGGTAGATGCGCCCGATCCTGTTGTTCATTATAAACGGGATGTAGATCGTGATACTTATCATATGGGATATAAGGGTCATAGTAAGAGTACTGACTGGAAAGTGGACTTTAATTATACAAAGATGCAGGAGAATGACATTACGCTCTCTTCCGTTGCCGCTTTTTCACAGTATGAAGGAAAGAATACATTGAGGTATTTGGACCATATCTTACATAAAGAATGGAATGTCAGAGCAAGTGCGAATACGGCTATGAATGAACGGCATTTATTGACTTATGGAGTTGGATTTAGCAGTGAAACAGGTGAAGGGAGTCGCTTAAAAAGTGCAAGAAATCTAAAAACTCGATATATAGATCCTTGGGATTACGATAAAAACCTTTATAGTGATGAGGAGGGTATTCCGAGCTCCGATATCAAAGATAGGCCGATGTATTTAAATGATAAGGGAATCCCTCAGTATGACAAAGAGTATGCATTATACGGTTATAAGGATGCTGCGGGAAAAACGCAAGTGCCGCCTTATACTTTTGAAGATTATGAGAATGGAACTAACGATGATAAAATCCCCCTTTTTATTGATGAATTACGTAGAGAAAATCCGGCCCATCTTTTTCTTGATGAAGATGGGGACCCTTTAGATGATGATACGATAATGCGTCGATATTATGGGGACTATAATAGAACTCTTACTTGGCACGGTAAGAAGTTCGAGCAGGAAGAACAGGAACGAAAAAATCGTCAAACAATGGGTCAGGCAGAGATAAAAAAGCACTATATATTTTTGCAAGACTTTTGGCAATTGGGAGATAATACCGCTTTCATGCCTAGCATAAGATTTGATCACAGTACCCTCTTCGGATCTCATGTCAACTTTAATTTGGGACTGACGCATTCAATTCACGGTCATAGTAATCAACGGGTTAAGGCTAATATCGGTACAGGGTATACGGAACCGGGTATGGGTGAACTCTACTATAACTGGGAAATGTATGCCGGGATGCCGTATGATTTAGGTGTTGGCAAATTAGGTTATTATTGGTTCGGGAATCCGAATCTGAAACCGGAAAAGTCTTTAAATTTTGATTTAGGGTATGAGGCGGAGTCAGGTGAAAGCCGGATTCGAATAAACCTTTTCCACAATAAGATTAGAGACTATATGACTACCTATTTTACAGGGGAACTTATGCACTTTCATCCGGAAGCGGATGCTAAGAAAGAGACATGGATTACACCGCCGGACATGATTTATAGCTTTAAAAATATAGGCAAGGCAGAGATTACCGGTCTTGAAACCGAATTTTCACAAAAATTCGGTAAGTATTTTTCAGCGAAATTAGGGTATACGTATTTACATGCCATTAATAAAAGTGATCCCGGTATGCCTCGACAATTGCTCAATAAACCGAAGCATAAAATTGATATAGGGCTAACATATGAAAATCTGAAGTCCGGTTGGAGGGCTTCTTTATGGGGAGATTATTATTTACAAATGTTGGATAGCAATACTATAGCCAATGACGGTAATTATGTACATAATGACCTAGGTGACGGGAGTACACAATATAGTTTTGCTAAAGGCGGTGAACAGACTTATCAGAGAAAAACCTTCGGTATATGGAATTTTCTGGTTCAAAAGAAATTTCATAAAGATTCTATAATTTATGTAGGTATAGATAATCTTTTTAATCATCGAGATGATGACCAAGCTACTCAGGAACGAGTTTATAAATTTGGAGTTAATTTGAAATTTGACAGTATGCCTGGGCAATCCCCTTTAATAGCAATGAAGGGAAAGGTGTTACCGTATAGTCAATTTTTAGAAAAAGAACGATTTATTACAACTCACTTTAATATGGAGAAAAAAAGGGGAATTAACTTTTTCGGCGATTATAGGGTACGGCACAATTCGTTTACGGGGAAAAACAAGCCGACAGAAGCACGTGTTACCAGTCGGTCCAGTATTGGGTCGGCGTATAAAAATTATTTAGAAAAATCCGATTCGGGAATTGAGCAAAGAGTGCGGATTGGAGCTGATATGCGCATAGGGACACATACTAATCTCACCTTAATCGGGAGTGCCTCGGGGACAAATCATATTGATACGGCACAGGATGTAGGCGATACTCGTTCCTTAGCAAAGGTCCGTATTGAAACGGCTGATTTGACGCAACATATGAAACAATGGGATATTAGTTTGGGGCGCTTGAGCGAATATATGGGCACCAGTGGCTATTGGTTTGGCAAAGAGTATGACGGGTTACGTGCTGTCTGGACCAATAAACGGACCCAGGTACGTATAGGCGTTGGCGATTTTAGAAGAAGTACGGGCATATCGGACTCTGCGTATACTCACACTGTAAATCAAGTTTTTCTTCGGGCTCCGACAAAAAAAGAATGGTTAGGGTATGACCCTGATTCTTGTAATGATGAAGTATATACAATACCGCATGTAGCAATACCTGAGTTTGAATCTTTGTATGACCGGTTAGAAAAAACCAATTCGTTGAATGAAGAAAAGAAAATATTTGATGAGTATTTTAAAGTAATTAGTAAAGATAATCCTTTAGCATATGAGAAAATAAAAAAGGCAGCTCAATATGAAACGAATAGCCATTTGTGGAGGATTGTAACGGCTAAGGATGCTGCCGGTAATGTTAAAGGAAAGTTTCTAATGACCGACCTGTTCATGACTGTACCGCAGGGCGTAAATCCGTTTGATCAAGCTAATCTACGTGATGCTGGCGAAGCCTCGTGGAGTACTGTCATGGCACGTAGTGGAGAAAATACGGAAGAATGGAGAGCTTATATTGAGGCGAACTCAGGATTATTGAAGCCTCTTCCTCACTACGGAAGATATACATTTACTTCAGAGTTTTATGGATACGGTGTTTATACCGGAACAGAAACATTGGAGGCTCTGGGAGTAGGAAGTAGTCATAACGGGAAGGACTATGCGGGAATTCCTTTAGATAAGCTGAAGCCCGGTGACTTCATGCCTATTACCAAGGAAGAAGCTAAAGAGCGTGCCATTACATCATTATTTGATAAAAAAACCGCACTTCAGAGAGTATATAAGAAATTACCGAATGGAGAGCGAGCGATAGGGTATCGGCCGGCTATGTTTACCCCCGTTGCTCAGCGTATTCTGGCCTTGACAGCCTCGAATTCTTACTGGCGTCCCGAAGATAATAGCAGTTTGCCATTACATCTTTTGGAAAAAGCCGGGTATCTGTTCCCTCAATTAGGTGCTGTTTTACAGACTGATACAGTACCCGGAATTAAAGAGGCAGTGTATTTGCAGGCCCGACGTGAGGTCACGCCTAAACTAGGCGTTGCAGCCTGGTATCTGCGTTCTCTGGGAAATAGTTCCTATCAAGTGCTTGATGCCAATGGTAATGACAATGAAGTTAGACGCTTTAAGAATCTAGCCAATGTTGTAGGAGTCGGGGCTAAGTATTCATTTGGAAAAAATACGTCCTTTACGATTGATTATGGACAAAACCGCACGGAGTTCGGACGATATTTAAATGGGGTTACCCGATATACGCATGCAGTGGGCACATCCGATTTCACGGCTAGTGGTCGAGAGAGAGGCGGCATTCCGTCATTCTGGGTGCTTAGATTTGATATAGGAAAAACGGATACAAGAGTACCGCATTCGTGGAGTGCTTTTATTGACTATAAAGCCTTTTCGCATGGGGCCTTTTTTGGCGGCAACGGCACAGAAGCACTTCCGGACCGTTATCTGGATGGTATTAGGAGCTTTACTGTGGGAACGGGATATGTACCCACAAGAAATTTTCTTGTGGAAGCTTTTTATACTTTTGGAGCGAAAGGTATTGGTAAGCGAGATACTCTATACGGGACTGAATCGTTTAGGTTAGGAGATTATACTCGTATCCAGGCGACTTATAGATTTTAATACATGAAAGACACCTTGTTGGAAATAATTTATTACTGAATATATCCGAATAAGGCTATATGGATATGCTTAACTGTCTGGGAAATCACTCCGATGTGGAGAGTGCTTTATAAATAAAGCTACATGGCTGTTGTTATAGGATAAGGGGAGTATAGAAAGATTTATAGCCGCAAATAGAACAAACGAATAAAGAGTCATAGCAACGGGCTGATGAA
>OAUK01000648.1_pt1 | contig 14222 bp, 10 predicted proteins | sample 1495131 | NCBI WGS metagenome assembly OAUK01 (sample SAMEA2580009, study PRJEB22360) | human gut metagenome | biome: human gut; feature: human-associated habitat; material: faeces | place: Denmark | collected 2008/2010 | reverse complement strand
ATTATTAAATAAATCATATATATTATTGGATTTTTTACGAAAAATAAACAAACAAAAAGAAGAAGTAATTTATCTTTACATCTTCTTTATTCAAACATCTTTTTTTTACTTATATACCAGTCAACTACCTCTAATACACCATGTTCCTCATTAGAGGAAATTGTGTAATCCGCAATTTTCTTAATTGCTTCTTTTGCATTTGCCATGGCAAAACCATATGTAGCCTGCTCAAGCATCTCTAAATCATTACCACTATCCCCAAATGCCATTGTTTCGGCATCACTAATTTTCCAACGTTCCATTAACAGGTTAATTCCATGTGCTTTATTAATCCCAGGGATAATCAAATCAATTCCAAAATGTCCACAATCAACTGGTGTCATAATATGTCCGATCTTCTCTTTCAATTCTGTTAAAATCGTTTCAAAATTATCTTTTGAACAATGCAGATATATCTTAAAAATAGTATCATCAAAATCATCAAAGTTATCTACTTTAGCAAGACGATGATAGTAAAAGTTCATTGTATTATAAAAATCTTCATCTATGTATTTACTAATATAAGCACTTTTTCGACCACAGACAATTTTTTCTACTTCAGGATATTGATTAACTACCTTTAAAACTGTCTGAATATCCTCTTTTGCAAGTTTTGCAACAAAAACATCTTTTCCTTGATCAACGATATAAGCTCCGTTTTCAGCAATGAAAGCTAACTCGTTATGAATATCTGGAAAAAAAGATCTTAGTTGATAATATTGATTCCCACTAGCAACTACAAAATGAATTCCCTTTTCCTTCATAAATTCGTATTGCCTCGTAAATCGTTCTTGATCATATTCATTATTATTTGTTAAAAAAGTTCCATCCATATCTACTGCTATTAATTTTACATTCATATTTACATCCTTTCCATCTTTCGTTATAACGTGACGTATCTTTATATAACTTAGTATATATTGTTTATAAAAAGATTGTAGATTATTTCATAAAATGAAAAAATGACTGGAACCCAGTCATTTTCTACTATTTATTTAATTCAATTTTAGCAAGTTCTTTAGCTAAACCAATATAAGAAGCCGGTGTCATATCAACTAAAGTTTGACGATCTTGATCTGATAAGATATCCAGACTTTCAGCAAATTTTAGAATATCCTCTTTAGAAATACTTTTACCTCTTGTTAAAGCTTTTAAAGTATCATAAGCATCAGGTACTCCATACTTTCTTAACATTGTTTGAATTGGTTCTGCTAATACTTCCCATTTTTCATTTAAGTCACTAGCTAGTTTGTCTTTATTAACTACACACTTAGCCAACCCATTCATCGTTTCATTGATGGCTTGTAAAGAATAACCAAATGCTAAACCTAAATTTCTTTGGCTTGAAGAGTCTGATAAGTCTCTTTGCATTCTTGACTTAGGAAGTTTATTAGATAAAGCAATACAGATATTATTAGACATATCAATATTAGCTTCACTGTTTTCAAAGCGAATAGGATTTACTTTATGTGGCATAGTACTGCTTCCAACTTCACCTTTAACTGGAATTTGTTTAAAGTATTCCATTGAAATATACAGCCACATATCAACATCAAAATCGACTAATACATTATTGAAATGACGAATACCATCCAAAATATGACAAGTATAATCATGACTTTCAATTTGAGTAGTCAATGGGTTAAATGTTAAACCTAAGTACTCTTCAACAAATTTTTTTGCTAAAACTTGCCAATCTTCATTAGGGAAAGCCGTTAAAATAGCACTATAGTTACCTGTTGCACCATTGAACTTAGCTTTGATTTTAACTGCTTCAACATTTTCAATACTAGACAAAAAACGATAAGCATAAACTTTAAATTCTTTACCAATTGTTGTTGGTGTTGCAGGTTGTCCATGAGTATGCGCCAACATAGCATCATTACTATGTTCTTCAGCCCATTTATCAATGATAGCTGCAAATTCTTTAGCTTTTGGTAACCATACATCTTTTAATCCATATTTTAGCATGCAAGCATATGAAGTATTATTAATATCTTCAGATGTACAACCAATGTGAACAAAGCTTTGTAAATATCCAAATCCTAAAGCATCAACTTTTTCATCAATAAAATACTCCACTGCTTTAACATCATGGCGTGTTGTATTTTCAATTTCTTTAATTCGAGCAAAAGAGTCGTAATTAAACTCACTTGAAATAGTAGTAAGTTTATCCATATCTTGTAAATCAAATTTAGCTAAAACGTCACTTTCAACATTTTCAATTAAGAACTTTAGCCATTGAATCTCAACGAAAACTCTATATTTAACTAATGCATATTCAGAGAAATATTCTCCTAAAGCATCTTTAACACCTGAATAGCGACCATCTAATGGACACAGGGTTAGACATTCAAATTCTTGTTTTTCCATTCTATTTTCCACCTTTAAAATAATCTACACCAGCTTCAAATAATTTTTGGTCCATTTCACCATAAACATTTTTAAAGCGGTTTTCACCTTGACGCTCACTATGTCCCATCTTACCAATAACACGTCCATCTAGAGAAACAATTCCTTCAATCGCATACATTGAACCATTAGGGTTGTATGGTGTTTGCATTGTTACCTTACGATTAGGATCAACATATTGTGAGAACACTTGTCCATTTTCAAACAATTCTTCAATCACTTCCTCAGGAGCTACAAAACGCCCTTCTCCATGACTTACTGGAATTGTATGAATATCATCAACATTGACATATTTTAACCATGGTGATTTAACACTTCCAATACGCGTATCAACCATCTGAGAAACATGGCGACCAATTGTATTGAATGTTAATGTTGGATCATCTTTAGACATTTCTTGAATTTTACCATATGGTAATAATCCTAATTTAACTAATGCTTGGAATCCATTACAAATTCCGATCATTAAACCATCACGATTATCTAATAAATCCGTAATTGCTGCTTTTAAACGTGGATTCTTCAATACTGTGGCAATAAATTTACCAGAACCTTCAGGTTCATCGCCAGCACTAAAACCACCTGGTAACATTACAATATTAGCTTGTTTAATGGCAACTTCTAATTCATCAATTGAATCTTTAAGCATTTGTTCAGTCTTATTTCTAATTAAAACTAATTGAACTTTAGCTCCCGCTTTTTCAAAAGCACGTTTTGAATCATATTCGCAGTTAGTTCCTGGGAATACTGGAATAACAACTAGAGGTGTTTCTACTGTTACTTTTGGTTTAAGATCTGATCTTGTTTTACAAGCTGCCACTTTGATTTTACTAGTAGGTGCTTTTTCTCTTGTTGGATATACTTTTTCTAGAGGCGCTTTATTAATTGCATAAGCTTCATCTAATGAAATTGTTTCACCACCATAAGATAATAATTCACTATCATTAGTAGTTCCAACAATACGATAATTATCAAAGATACTTAAATCTTTTTCAGATTTAACCTCAATAATAATATTACCATAATCACGCACTATGTAGCTTTCAAGACTATTTTCATTATTAAAAGCTACTCCAACACCATTACCAAAAGCCATTTTACTAACAGCTTCAATAACACCACCATCTTTAACAGTATAAGCACTATAGATTTTCTTATCTTTCATTAATTCCATAATCGCATCGTATTGTTTTTGAAGATGATTAAAATCAAATATATGATATTGATCTTTATTAATAATAATTTCAGCTAAAACATGACCAGTTTCTTTAATTTCAGGTGTCATGATATCATTAACATCTCCACTTGTAATAGCAAAAGAAACTAGAGTTGGTGGTACATGTAAATCTTCAAAAGATCCTGACATACTGTCTTTTCCACCAATTGAAGCTAATTTTAACGCACTTTGAACACGGTATGCCCCTAATAAAGCAGCCGTTGGTTTTCCCCAAGTAATTGGGTTGTCTAGAAGTTTCTCAAAGTATTCTTGGAATGAAAATCTAATTGTATGATAATTTCCACCCATAGCCACAATCTTCGCTACCGATTCAACAATTGCATACATTGCTCCGTGATATGGTGACCATTTTGAAATCAATGGATTATAACCATAAGTCATAACTGAAGCTGTTGTTGTCTCTTTTCCTAACACTGGAATCAATGCTGCCATTCCTTCAGTTTCAGTATGATATTTAATTCCACCAAATGGTGATAATACTGTTCCATTACCAATTGAAGAGTCAAATCTTTCAATTAACCCTTTTTGTGAAGCAACACTTAATTTTGATAAAGTTTCTTTCACAGTTTCAACAAAACTAGTTTGTGACTGTTTATCAAAAGGTGTCTTTTCAAAATCTGGTAAAGTGATCTTAACATTTTGATAACGTTTAGCGCCTGCAGCATCAAGAAAATCACGAGAAATATTAACAATATCTTCACCCATATGTTTCATTACTAATCTGTTTTGATCAGTAACCACTGCAACTTGAACTACTTCTAGGTTTTCTTTAGCACACTCAGCTTTAATGAAATCCGCATCTTTTTCATCAATTACAATAGCCATTCGTTCTTGTGATTCAGAAATAGCTAACTCTGTTCCTGTTAACCCTTCATATTTTTTCAAGACTGCATCTAAATCGATTACTAATCCTGGAGCTAATTCACCAACGGCAACACAAACACCACCAGCTCCAAAGTCATTACAACGAACCACTTTTTCACTAACTTCTTTATTTCTAAATAAACGTTGAATTTTTCTTTCTTCAACCGGGTTTCCTTTTTGAACTTCAGCCCCAGCTGTTTCAATTGATTTAACATCGTGAGATTTAGAAGAACCTGTCGCTCCTCCAATACCATCACGTCCAGTACGACCACCAATCAATAAAACTATATGATCTTTTAAAGGTTCTAGACGTTTTACTTGTTCTTTTGGTGCCGCTGCAACAACTGCTCCTAATTCCATTCTTTTAGCTACATATCCGTCATCATAAATTTCATGAACATAACCTGTAGTTAACCCAATTTGGTTACCATAAGAGGAAAAACCATGGGCAGATTCTTGACACAATTTACGTTGAGGTAACTTACCAGCCATTGTTTCTGCTAATGATTTACGAGGATCTCCAGCCCCTGTAATCCGCATACTTTGATATACATAAGCACGACCAGATAACGGATCCCGGATTGCTCCACCTAAACAAGTAGCAGCTCCACCAAATGGCTCAATTTCAGTTGGATGGTTATGTGTTTCATTTTTAAACATTAATAACCATTGCTCATCACCATCAGTTGTATGTACCGTAATCTCAACTGAGCAGGCATTAATTTCTTCAGATACTTCCAAATCATCTAAATAACCAGTTTTACGTAACTCTTTCATTGAGATTGTGGCTAAATCCATCAATGTTAAAGGTCGTTTTGTATCAATACCATAAACTAAATGACGACTAGTTTTATAATCCTCAATATCCTTTTCTAAGATCTCTTTAAAAGCTCCATTTTCAATATCTAAATCTGTAATAACTGTTGCAAATGTTGTATGCCGGCAGTGATCAGACCAATAAGTATCTAATACTTTTAATTCAGCTTCAGTAGGATCTCTTTTTTCTTCATTTTTAAAATAATCTTGAGTTACTTTTAAATCTTCATAGTTCATAGCCATACCATTGTCAGTTAAGAACTTTTCAAGACCGGTTTTATCTAATTCATTAAACCCATTAATTGTAGGCACCGGTTTAATTTCTGGAGCAACATCATTTAAATCAGCTGGTTTTTCTAAACTAGCAAGACGCTGATCAACAGGATTAATCAAGAAGCTTTGAATCTTCGTCAAAATTTCATCTTTATCGCCTTTAAAAGTAATGGCAAATACCCGTGCACATTTAACTTTAGCACTACTATTCCCTGTTAAAATAGCAAAGCATTGTTCACATGAATCTGCTCTTTGATCATATTGACCAGGTAAAAATTCGATTGCAAAAACTACTTCTTGATTATTAGTAGGAAATTCTTCTTGATAAACATCGTCGACCATTGGTTCAGCCAAGATAGTGTTGATTCCTTGTTTTAAAATGCCATCACTAACTCCTTGAACATCATAACGGTTGATAATTCTTAAGGTATCAATTTCTAACCCTAATTGTTCAATTAAATTATGTTTAATTTCGTTTGCTTCTGTTGCATACGCTGTTCTTTTTTCAACGTAAATACGCTTTACATCACTCATTTTCATCCCCCTATCTAAGTCCGATATCACTTCGGTAATATTTGCCTTCAAAATCAATCTTTTTTGCTACCGCATAAACTTTTTCACGAACCTCATCTAATGAAACTCCTGTAGCACAAATATTTAAGACCCGACCACCATTAGTAACTAATTTTCCATCTTTGATTGCTGTCCCCGCATGGAAAACAACACAGTCATCACAGTCATCAATATTCTCTATTTCAATTCCTTTTTGATAATTACCTGGATATCCTCCACTTGAAAGAACTAAACAAGCAACGTGTTGATCATTCCATTTAACTTCAACATCTTTTAAAGTTTTTGTAGCACAACCAACCATGATATCATATAGATCACTATCTAAGCGAAGCATAATTGATTGTGTTTCAGGATCACCAAAACGAACATTAAATTCTAATACTTTCGCTTTACCATCTTCAATCATTAAACCAATAAATACAACACCGCGATAGTCCATATTATCATCTTTTAATCCTTGCATAAAAGGATCAAGAATATCTCTTTTAATTACCTCATCCATACCTTCTGGCATAAATGGATTTGGTGAAACAGTTCCCATACCACCAGTATTAGGACCCTTATTCCCATCAAAAATTTGTTTATGATCTTTAGCACTTACCATTGGAACAATTGTTTCTCCATCTGTAAAACAAAGAAGTGAACATTCAAATCCGGTTAAAAATTCTTCTAAAACAACTTTACTTCCTGCTCCATCAAGACTTCCGTCAATCATCATTTCTTTTAAAGTTGCAGTAGCATCTTCATGGTTGTCAACAATAACGACTCCTTTTCCTGCTGCTAAACCATCAGCCTTAATAACTAACGGATAATCAAATTCGCTAATTGCTTTAACGGCTTCATCATAACTATTAACTTCTTTATATTTAGCAGTTGGAATACTGTGTCTAATCATAAAGTCTTTTGAAAAAGCTTTACTACCTTCCAATGTAGCTGCATGTTTAGTTGGCCCAAAAGCCATTAACCCGGCTGCCTCTAAATCATTTGCTAGACCATTACAAAGTGGTACCTCTGGTCCTATAACAGTTAAATCAATTTGATGTTCTTTAGCAAAATTAACGATCATTTCATTATCTTCAACCTTACCATCAATACACTCACCAATTTTAGCAATTCCCGGATTCCCTGGAATCGCATAGATTTTATCTACCTTACTGCTTTGATTCAATTTATACGCAATGGCGTGTTCACGACCACCACTACCAATTACAAGTACTTTCATATATTCTAGGCCTTTCTATTAATGTCTAAAATGTCTGTATCCAGTAAATACCATTGGGATACCTTTCTCATTACAGAAATCAATTGAATCTTGATCTCGAACCGATCCCCCTGGTTGGACGATTGCTCCAATTCCAGCTTTATATGCTACCTCAGCACAATCGCTAAATGGGAAAAAGGCATCACTAGCAAGAACTGCACCTTTAAAATCTTTATCTTTATTATTGATAATCGCATTTTCTAAAGCCCAGATTCTTGATGTTTGTCCACCACCAACAGCCAATGTAACACCATCTTTAACGATACAAATAGCATTTGACTTTACAAATTTAACGACCCGCATACCAAATTCCATATCTTTAAGTTGAGCTTCTGTAGGTTTGGCAGTTGTTACACAATTCATTTCTTTAATCATTTCAGTATTGATATCTTGAACTAAAACTTTACCCTCTAAATATTTAATATCATATTTAGCTTCACGCGCATATAGATTTTTAAGTTTTAAGATTCGTAAATTTTTCTTTTTCTTCAATACTTCTAAAGCATCATCATCAAAGTCAGGTGCAGCTACGATTTCTAAGAAGATCTTATGCATTTCTTCAGCCGTTTTTTTATCGATTTTATAATTTACTGCTACAATTCCGCCAAAAATACTTTGAGGATCAGCCTCATAAGCTTTCATATAAGAATCATAACCATCTTTGCCAATCGCTACCCCACAAGGAGTTGAATGTTTAATCGCAGCTGTAACAATTTGATCTTTAAATTCACGTACTACGGCAATAGCACCATATAAATCATTAACATTGTTGAAAGAAATTTCTTTACCGTGTAATTGTTCATAATCCAATAAAGTTTCTTGCACAAATGGATCAACATAGCCGTTAGCTCTTTGTTGAGAATTTTCACCATAACGCAAATGTTCCGTTTTCTTTAAGGAAATGTTTAAAGTATCTGGGAAATCATCCCCTACAACACCTGCAAAATAACGAGAAATCATCGCATCATAAGCGCCAGTAGTTGAAAATGCTTTATATGCAAGATTTAATCTAAAATCAAAATCATCAGTTTTATCTTTGATTGCAGTTAAGACGTTATCATAATCAGCAGGATCGGTAACGATTAAAACATCTTTAAAATTCTTTGCTGCTGAACGAATCATCGATGGTCCCCCAATATCGATATTTTCAATCATATCTTCCATCGGTTTACCAGCTTTTAACGCTTTTTCAAATTCATATAAATTAACACAAACCACATCAATTGGTTGGATGTCCATTTTTTTAACTGTGTCAACGTGTTCTTGAAGATCACGACGGAATAATAATCCACCATGAACTTTTGGATGTAAAGTTTTAACTCGACCATCTAAGATTTCAGGAAATCCGGTTACATCATCAATTGCAATACATGGTACATTTTCTGCTTGTAATTTAGCCATCGTTCCCCCAGTGGAAACAATTTCAAAACCTAAATCTACTAGGCCTTTACAAAAATCAACGATACCATCTTTATTAGTAACACTAACTAATGCTCTTTTCATTTTAAATCACCTTAGCCCTTTCATTTTCAACAATAATTTTACCATCACAAAATAAAGCAACTGCTTTAGGTAAAATGCGATGTTCAATTTCTAATACCCGTGCTTGGATATCTTCAGCATTATCTAAATCATCAATATTGCACGCCTCTTGAAGAATAATCGGTCCTCCGTCAACCTCACTACTAACAAAATGAACTGTTGCACCAGTCACTTTTACCCCTCGCGCTAAAACTTTTTCATGAACATGCATTCCATAATGCCCTGGTCCACAAAATGATGGAATCAATGAAGGATGAATATTAATAATTTTATTAGGATAAGCATCAATCAATACATCCGTAAGGATCGCTAAATATCCCGCTAAAACAACTAGACCAACATTGCGTTCTTTTAACATTTTAACAATTAATTCATCATCTTTACGCACTACAGCAGTTTCAATTCCTGCCTGTCTTGCACGTTCAAGTCCATATGCATTCTTACGATTAGAAATAACGATTGCAATTTCACCATTGATGCTGTTATTTTTAACAGCATCAATGACCGATTGCAAGTCTGTTCCTCCCCCAGAAACAAAGACAGCAATTTTTAGCATAATTGCACTCCTTTGTCACCTGCTTCAATACTTCCAATAATATAACATTCATCACCTGCTGCTTTAATTGCCGCCATACTAGTTTCAATATCAGCTGGATCTAACGCAATGACCATACCTAATCCCATGTTAAATGTGTTATACATCATTTCCTCTGCAATATCACCTTTTTTAGCAATCAGATCAAAAATTGCGGGTACTTTATAGCTATCTTTTTTAATAACTGCTTTTACTCCATCGGGTAACATTCTTGGGATATTTTCATCAAAACCACCACCAGTTATATGAGAGCAGCCTTTTATTCTTACCCCAGCATCTTTAACATTTTTTAATGCTTTTACATAAATTCTAGTTGGTGCAATTAGGGCTTCGCCTAATGTTTTTCCAAGTTCATCATAATATGTATCTAAGGTTTCTTTATTCATCTCAAATACGTTTCGAACTAATGAGAATCCATTACTATGAACTCCACTTGAAGCAATTCCCACTAAAACATCACCTGGTTTAATGTTTTCACCATTAATAATATCTTTTTTATCAACCACCCCGACTGCAAAACCAGCTAGATCATAGTCGTCTTCAGGCATTAATCCAGGATGTTCCGCTGTTTCGCCACCAACTAAAGCACAACCAGATTGTTTACAGCCTTCAGCAACCCCACTTACGATCGTCGCAATTTTTTCCGGATAGTTTTTTCCACACGCAATATAATCAAGGAAGAACAATGGTTCTCCACCTGAACAGGCAATATCATTAACACACATTGCAACTGCATCAATACCAATTGTATCATGTTTATCCATTACAAAAGCAAGTTTTACTTTTGTTCCGCATCCATCAGTTCCTGATAAAAGGACAGGTTCATCCATATCTTTGATTGCACTTAAATCAAATGCTCCTGCAAAACCACCAAGACCACCTAAAACCTCCGGACGCATTGTTTCCTTAACGTGTTTTTTCATTAATTCAACTGATTTGTATCCTGCTTCAATATCTACTCCAGCCTTTTTGTAATCCATTTTTTAATCTCCTTTATTATTTTTGCATTCTTGCTAATACTGCTTTATAAGTTTCGATTAAATCACCAATATCTTGTCTAAATACATCTTTATCGTATTTTTGATTAGTTTCAACATCCCATAAACGACAAGAATCTGGAGAAATTTCATCAGCTAACAAGATTTGACCATCAGGTGTTTTCCCAAATTCAATTTTAAAATCAACTAATTTTAAATTTAAGCTTAAGAAAAATTCCTTTAATAATTCATTTATTTTTAATGTTTCTTGTTTAATAAAATTATATTCTTCTCTTGTACATAGTTTTAAGGCAACTGCGTGATCTTCATTAATCAATGGATCACCATAATCATCATTTTTATAACTTAATTCAAAAATTGGTTCGTCTAAAACGATTCCTTCAGGAGCTCCTAATCTTTTACAAAAAGACCCTGTTGTAATATTTCTAATAATTACTTCTAATGGGAAGATATCAACTTTTTTTACTAAAATATCTCGTTCATTTAATTTCTTGATCATATGAGTTTTAATTCCTGCTTCTTCTAACATATCAAAGATAATGCAAGAAATTGTATTGTTTAAAACTCCCTTACCTTCAAACTGATCATGTTTTACACCATTTCCAGCAGTTGCGTCATCTTTATAATGAATCAAATATTCATCTTCTTTATCTGTTTTGTAAACTTGTTTTGCTTTTCCTTCATATAATAATTCTGCCATTTTGATTTCTCCTCTTATCTTTTATTTATATTTTGCAATAACTTCTTCATTAGCACTCATTGCTTGCTTTTCCATATCTTTACGATATGCTAATAACTTTTCTTTAATCTTATCATGTTTGATTGCCATGATTTGTAACGCCAAATATGCAGCGTTCTTGCTCCCGTTAATTGCCACAGTAGCCACAGGAATTCCTGAAGGCATTTGAACGATTGATAGTAACGCATCCATACCATCTAATGTAGCCCCGCTAATTGGTACCCCGATAACTGGCAATACTGTTTGAGAAGCGACAACTCCAGGTAAAGCTGCTGCCATTCCAGCCGCTGTAATAATTACTTCGGTTCCATCAGTCTCTGTTTCTTTAATAAATGTACTTAATCCTAAATGTGCCCGATGAGCTGAAAGACATCTTACATTTACTTCAACACCATAGTCTTTCAAAATTCCAATTGCTGGTTCAACCTTACTTAAATCGCTTGTAGAACCCATAATAATTGCTACTTTCATAATTTCTTCCTTTCTTTTTAAACCACTAAAAGTGACAATGAGTCACTTTTAGAATAAGCCTACTATCTTACCATCTTTATCAATGTCCATATTAACCGCTGCCGGACGTTTTGGTAATCCTGGCATTCTCATAATACTTCCAGAGATAGCTACTAAAAATCCTGCTCCAGCAGATGGGATAAGATCATTAATCTTAATCGTAAATCCCCTAGGGCGACCAAGCAGCGTCGGTTGATCAGATAAAGAGTATTGGGTCTTAGCTACACAGATTGGTAAATCAGCTAATCCTTGTGCTTCGTACTTTTTCATCTTTGTTAATACTTTTTTATCAAACGCTACTCCGTCAGCACCATAGATTTCTTTCGCGATAGTTTCAATTTTTTCTTTGATTGATAAATTTAAATCATATAATGGTTGATAATTAGCTTCTTTAGTATCTAAGATTTCTAATAGTTTTTCAGCAAGCTCGATTCCCCCATCAGCACCTTTTTCCCATACTTTAGAAATAGCTACATCAACACCCATTTTATTACATGTATCTTTTAATAATTGCAACTCTGCTTCACTATCAGTTGGAAAAGCATTGATTGCTACCACTGAAGGCAGGTTATATTTCGCAATATTTTCAATATGTTTTTCTAAATTTTTAATTCCTTTTGCTAAAGCTTCAAGATTTTCTGTGCCTAACTCTTTTTTATCAACACCACCATGCATTTTTAGCGCTCTAACAGTTGCAACGATCACAACTGCTTGAGGATCAAGATTAGCTTGACGACATTTTATATCTAAGAATTTTTCTGCTCCTAAATCAGCACCAAATCCTGCTTCTGTAATTGCATAATCACCTAATTTAATAGCTAATTTAGTTGCCATCACTGAGTTACATCCATGAGCAATATTAGCAAACGGTCCCCCATGAACAAAGACCGGCGTATGATCTAATGTTTGTACTAAGTTTGGTTTAATTGCGTCTTTTAATAATAAAGTAACTGCACCAGTTGCTTCAATATCATTTACTGTGACTGGATTTCCAGCATAGTCATAAGCAACGATCATTTTACCTGCTCGTTCTTTTAAATCTTCAAGGCTCGTTGCCAAACATAAAATTGCCATTACTTCACTAGCGACAGTAATATCAAAACCGTCTTCTCGAGGCATTCCATTGACTTTTCCGCCAAGACCACAGATAGTATTACGTAAAGCGCGATCATTTAAATCAACAACTCTTCTCCAAACAATATTACGTACATCGATATTTAGAGGATTTCCCTGATGAATAGAGTTATCAAGCATTGCCGCAATAAGATTATTAGCAGCAGTGATTGCATGGATATCACCAGTAAAATGTAAATTAATATCTTCCATTGGAACTACTTGTGCATATCCTCCACCGGCAGCTCCACCTTTGATCCCAAAACATGGCCCTAAAGATGGTTCTCTCATTGCCACAACTGATTTTTTTCCTAACTTATTTAAGGCTTGAGACAATCCGATCATCGTTGTCGTCTTACCTTCCCCAGCTGGAGTAGGATTAATTGCAGTAACCAAGATCAATTTTCCATCAGGATTGTTTTCCAGCCGATTAATCGCCTCAAGTGCAATCTTGGCTTTATACTTACCATATAATTCTAAATCATCATCTTCTAAACCAACCTTTTTAGCAATCTCACTAATTGGTTTCATCTTTGCACTTTGTGCAATTTCAACATCAGTTAACATAACGCCACCCTTTCAAATATAATTTTTAAATAAACATTCTAAGGTCACCAATAATCAAAACAAAAATACACCTAATTTATATCATATTTCAGCTTTTTTCTCAACCAGTACAGTTGTTTTAAAACCACTCTTTTCGCCCTCAAAACAAGCAATTTGACCAAAGAATTAAAAAAGAGCCTACACTCGTCCAGACTCTTGCCCAGACGGTCGGCTCTTACATGATTATACTCCCTGTGGTTAATTCCACTTCCGTCAGTCGTATAACTATTTGCATAATATCATTTATTGATTCAAGATTCAAGCATTTACAAAAAAATTGTCGCATTTTAAACTCAACAAAAATAATTGATAATAAAAATAATTACTAACGGAATTATCATTATAAACAACTCTTTGATTAAAATAGCATCATCACGGCTTTCTAACTTATCTTTGATGGTCTGTTCTGTATCAATTTGACGAGTTGGAAAACCACCACAACAAAAAGCTAAAACACCAATAAAAATAAATAAACAGATAATATTTAAAGTACCTTTACTGATACTATTAGCAAAACGGCTTCCCAATAACCCAACCAAGAAAACAATATAACCACTATAAAGAAAATATACTAATTTGCGCTTCATAATTATCACCTTCTATGTTAATTATAAAGATAATATAATGAGATTACAAATATTATA
>OAUK01000633.1_pt1 | contig 14484 bp, 13 predicted proteins | sample 1495131 | NCBI WGS metagenome assembly OAUK01 (sample SAMEA2580009, study PRJEB22360) | human gut metagenome | biome: human gut; feature: human-associated habitat; material: faeces | place: Denmark | collected 2008/2010 | reverse complement strand
ACGAAATTTTAAGTGTTGATGCAAATATTTTTGTCCTTAGTTTTGATGCTTTGATGCAGGGATTAGCAGTAATTTTAGCGATGATATTGGTAATTATGTTATTTAATAGTGGTTTTATTATGCGTACTGGAATAACAGAATTACTTGAAAATCATAATATAATTAGTTATAAAAAAGATACTCGTGCAATAAAACCGCCGGATGGGATTTATCCTCTTATTTATATATTTGGCTTAATATGTATGTATACTGGAAATAATCAAGTTGGTGGATATATCTTATTTTCATTTTTTGGGGCAGTCGGTGCCTATGGAGTGTTTCGGCATTATTTACCACATCACTATAATAGAAATGCTTTAAAGTACTGCAAAACGGCAAAAGACCTATTAATTAAAGAAGATGTAAGTTTGATTATGCAACAGTCAAAATCTTTTATTTTAATCTTAATGGTAGCAATGATCGGAATCGTGCCATTCATTTGTGGGACTACTGATAATAGTTTGTTCAATTTTGAGATGCATCTTGCATTTGTTATTACCAATATATTATTGAGTTTGACGCTTATAAATCGTTTTAAAATTGATCATATACAAAGAAGAGAACACTTTCATGCCATCTATCAACTTGGCTTTGCAAGAGCAGAAATTGATTTTGTTTATATGCAGGAAATAAAATATTATTTTCGTCATCTTTGGATATTGTCAATAATTTATATTTTTAATATTTTTATTGTCTTTTATTTTAATCAGGGAATGGGAATAATGACAACTTTTATTATTATGGCTGAATATCTAATTCCTTATATGTTAGCAGAAATGATTATTCTATATGAAAGAAAGGAGAAAATGACAAATATTATGCTTGAAGTTAAAAATTTAAAGAAAATATATGATGAACTAGGTCCTTCACCAAAAATTGCTTTAGATGATCTTAGTTTTGAAATTAAAAATAATGAATTTGTTTGTATTATGGGGCCTTCTGGTTCTGGAAAAACGACCTTAGTAAATATTTTATCAACAATTGATAAAGCAACTTCAGGAATTGTTAATATTTCAGGTGCAAGTATTGTTGGGATGAGTGGGGCAGCAAAGGCAAAATTTAGAAAGAAAAAGTTAGGTTTTATTTTTCAAAATTATAATTTACTTTATTCTTTAACGATTCGTGAAAATATTCTTTTTCCGTTAATTATAAATAGTATCGGTGAAAAAGAATGGCAGGAAAATTTAGAGCAGGTTACACAGATTTTAGGTATTAAGGACATACTCGATAAACATGTATATGAGTGCTCTGGTGGGCAACAGCAGCGAGCGGCAATTGCAAGAGCCCTAATTAGTAAACCTGAAATAATTATTGCTGATGAACCAACTGGTAATCTTGATAGTAATAATTCTAGAGAATTGATGGAATTATTTTCGAAAATCAACCATGATTCTCAAACAACAATTATTATGGTGACTCACGATGCATTTGTTGCATCGTATTCAACTAAAATGTTATATATGAAAGATGGTAAGATCGATAAAATTTTAAATCGACATGGTCTAACACGAGATGAATATTTTAATGAGATTGTTAAAGTTAATGCAATATTATCTAATAATTGAAAGGAATGATTGAAATGATGAGGATCAAGCTTTATTTAGGAAGTCAGGAACTAGAGAAGTATTTAAATAAAAAAGTACAGCATAATTATATTTTGGAAACTATTATTCCTTTTGGTCTTTTTCAACCTTTAAGATTAGATGTATTAAAATTTAAAAAGAAAAAGGATTTGCAACGTATCTATATTGTTGATTCCAATGACTTAGTATTAATCAAACGTAAATATCAAAATTTGGGATGGCAGTATTTTGAAAATAATTACGCTAATGATGAATTTAATAATGATGCAATCTTCTATTATGATAGTATTGATGAAAAAGAATTGATGAAGATGAATATTAAAGAGTCATGTCATCAAAATGATGTATCAGCGAGTCTAGTAAAAGGTTTATTTTTCGGTACAGTATTTTTAATTTTTTCAGTTATTTGTCCAAATCTAATGATTCATGTAAATAATAATGGTTTAGATTTTATTTTAGGGAATTTATATATTATTACTGCTCTCACATTAATAGTGATGGCTGTAATTGGAAAATTAAGAAATAAAAAGCGAAAGGAATAAGTTTCCTTTCGCTAAGTTTATTTTAATAGTTTTTCTAAACAAGCTAATTGCACACAGATACATAGTAGTTCAGCGGCTTTTGATAATTCATCAACTGAAGGATATGATGGAGCAATTCTAATGTTAGTATCTTGTGGGTCGATTCCATATGGGTAAGTTGCTCCGATAGTTGTTAAAACGACACCAGCATCTTTACATAATTCCCCAATTCGTTTAGCACATCCAGGCATTACATCGAGACTGATAAAATATCCGCCATTTGGTTCAATCCATGAAGCAATTCCTTTACCGCCTAATTCATTATTTAAGTGTTCGATTACACAATCAAATTTAGGTTTTAATAAAACTGCTTGTTTTTTCATATGAGCTTTTAAACCAGCAACATCTTTAAAAAAGTTCAAATGCCTTAATTGATTCATTTTATCTTGCGAGATAGATTGAATCGTTAATCTTTTTTTTATGTCCACAATATTATTTTCACTGGCAACAATACATGATACACCCGCTCCAGCAAAACTGATTTTTGATGTTGAAGCGACCATGATGACCATATCTTCATGCTGATATTTAGGCAATTCGTTAAATATATTTAAAAGGGTATCGCCATGCTCATTCAAATCATGAACACAGTAAGCATTATCATATATAATTCTAAAATCTTTTGCTGCTGGTGTTAAACTGGCAATTGCTTTAATAATATCATCACTATATGTGATTCCTTGAGGATTAGAATATTTAGGAACACAGAACATTCCCTTAACACTTTCATCTTGAAGATGTTTTTTTATTGTCTCAATATCAGGACCATCACTATTCATCGGAATATTGATCATCTCAATTCCGAAATGTTCACAAAAAGCAAAGTGACGGTCATATCCAGGAACTGGACATAAAAATTTTACTTTATCTAACTTTGACCATGGAGTATTTCCCATGACACCAAATAACATAGCTTGACTAAGATAATCATACATCAATGTTAGACTAGACGTTCCACCTACAATAACATTTTTCTCATTTACATCTAATAATTCACCAAAGAATCTTCGCATTGCTGGTAAACCTTCAAGACCACCATAATTACGGCAATCAATACCATCAATCATATAATCTTCTTGTTTTAATAAACCGAGTGATAAATCTAATTGTTCACTAGCTGGTTTACCGCGTGACATATCTAATTTTAAATCTCTTGCTTTGAAATCAAGATATCTTTTTTCTAATTCTTTTTTTAATTCACATAACTCATTATTGTTCATTTGTGAAAATGCTTTCATTGGCTTTTCCCCCTGTAATCAGCTTGTATATTTAAGACCGTATGTATTGTACCATTATATGTTAATTTTTCAAGATTATTTGCTTAAATTTATCAACATTTATATCTATTTAGTAAAACGAGTAAAATAATGTATTTTACGAAAAACAATCTATTAATTTTATGAATAAGGGAGTTGTTCTTTTTTAGTTAAAACTATTGACTTATAGTTGACTCTAAGTATTAGGATGTATTTATCAAAGATATTGGAGGAAGAGAAAATGGAAACAAGAAAACTCGGTAGTAATTTTGAAATATCAGCAATTGGTCTAGGATGTATGGGAATGACCCATGGTTTTGGTGATGCGAGTGATCAAAAAGAAATGATTGAAGTAATTCGCGGTGCTTATCAAGCAGGAATTACAATGTTTGATACTGCAGAGTGTTATCAAGGTGTTAGTGAAACAGGAGAAATTTTATATAATGAAGATTTAGTTGGACAGGCATTGAGTATCTATCCCCGTGATAGTTATCAGATCGCAACTAAGTGTGGAATCAAGGTGATTGATGGAAAGCAGGTTTTAGATGCACGTCCTGAAGTAATTCGCACTTCTTTATCAGAATCACTGAAACGTTTAAAAACAGATTATGTGGATTTATATTATTTACATCGTGTTGATCCTAAAACACCGATTGAGCTTGTTGCTCAAACAATGAAAGAATTGATGGCGGAAGGAAAAATAAAGCATTGGGGATTATCAGAAGCAGGCGTTGAAACAATAAGAAAAGCTCATGCTATTTGCCCACTTACAGTAGTTGAGAGTGAGTATTCGATGATTTTTAGAGAACCTGAAAAAAATGGATTACTTGATACATTAAAGGAATTGAAAATAGGATTTATTCCATTTGCACCATTAGGTAAAGGATTTTTAACAGCAACGATCGACCCTAATCAAACTTTTTCTAAAAATGATACTAGAAGTAAACAACCACGATTTAAAAAAGAGAATATGGCAATAAATCAAGTACTAGTTGAATTGATCAAGAAGTTAGCAAAAGAAAAACAGGTAACTCCAGCTCAAATCGCTTTAGCTTGGGTAATGGCTCAAGGTGATTGGATCGTACCTATTCCAGGAAGTCGAAAGCTAAGTCGGATTGAAGAAAATATTAAAGCCAGCAAAGTTATTTTAGATGAGGTTGATTTGAAAAATATAAAAAGAGCATTAGATAATATGGATTTAAAGGCAGAACGTTGGGATCCAAATTCTGATAATGCTAAACGAGTAGGAAAATAGTCGTGAAAGAAAAACTTTGGACAAAAAAGTATCTATTATCAGTAATAATTCTTTTCGCAATATGCCTTTGTTCCAATATTGTATTGTCGGTTCTAACGATTTTTGCTAAAAATTTAACTGGATTAGATACATACGCAGGATTGATGACATCAATTTTTACTTTGACAGCTTTGTGTGTTCGTTTTATTGCGGGTATTTTGTTAGATAAATTTGGGTGTAAAAAAGTAATATTAGGTGGTATAACGTTGATGATGGCTGCAGCATTTTTCTTTATTGACTGTAAGCAAATTGAATTGGCGATTATTTATCGAATAATGCAAGGGATTGGGTTTGGAATAGCTTCAACTGGGGCTAGTACATATGTTGCCAAAATGTGTCATCCTAATCGATTATTAGAAGGGGTTAGTTATGCTTCTATTGCCAACAGTTTAACAGGGGTAGTAGGACCATCGATTGCTTATAGTATTTTAGGAGCTAATTATGATCGCTTTAAATTGCTTTTTATTGTTTCATTATTAATTTGTATTTTAACTTTTGGGTTAATGCTGCTGGGTAAAGATGTATCAATTGTTAGCATAGAAAATCAAAATAAAGAGAAAGAAACTATTAATTGGCTTATTTTAATTGTTCCGATTTTAGTATTATTCTTTAATTCCTTGACGCAAAGTGCAATTACCTCATTTGTTTCTCTATATGCAATTAGTCTTGGATTTGCTGGAGCAGGAATGTTTTTTTCAGTAAATGCAATTGGAATGATTAGTTCACGTTTTATTATGAATAGACTAGTTATTCATTTTGGTGAGTTCAAAATGTTGTTATTAAATTCTTTATTATTTTTTATTAGTGTATATTTAATTGGTCAAGTAACTAGGATGTACCAACTCCTGTTTTTAGCGCTTCCCGCTGGATTTGCAACTGGAGCTGTTGCCCCGATTGTTAATACATTTTTAATTAAGCGAATGCCGGAAAGTAAAAACGGTATTGCTAATGCGACATTATGCTGCAATGGATATTGGGTATGCAATTGGTTCAGTTGTTTGGGGAATTATTGCTGCCTTTAGTGGTTATCGGATGATTTTTTATCTTGGGGCATTAATGCAAATAGTTGGTGTCATTCTTTGCTTAGCTCAAATGAAGATTTATCGGTTAAAATAAAAATTGAAGGTCTACAAATTATGACTTATAATTATATAAAGAGGGTGATGAAAATGACAATTGCAGAAGTTAGTAAAAAATTTGGGATTAGTTCGACAACATTACGATATTATGAAAAAATTGGATTAATGAATCCTGTAGCAAAAAATATTAGTGGTCATCGAGATTATCAGGAACCGGATTTGCGTCGAATCAATTTTATTAAATGTATGCGGGCTGCTGGAATGACAATTGAGCAAATTAAGTTGTATGTAGATTTATTTAATGAAGGAGAGCATACGATTTCTCAAAGAAAAGATATTATGATCGAACAATTAGGAAATTTAGAAGCACAAGTTGAAGAATTACAGTCGATCATCAGCTATTTAAAGCATAAAATAGATAATTATGAAAGTACTCTAGTAAAAAGAGAAATGGAGCAGCGGAATAAACTAAAAGGGTAGTTTGTTTTTAAAGCTGGATTGGTAGAAAAAATACTTATCATATGATAGAATATAAATAGTAAATGAATTACTTCCCAGATCTCGTAGAATGTTATTATTCTACGGGATTTTCTTTTTATAAAATGTTATAATTTAGATGATTAAGTAAAAAAATTATTCAAAGTCAAATTTGTTACTAATAATAAGGTAAAGTTTTTTTAGTTAAATTGATATAGTCGGAGGTAGAAGAATGAATATTTATTATATTATTGGGGCGGTTGCAATCATTTTAATCTTATTATTTGTATATTGGTATAGTCACCGTAGTAATAAAGAACCACATGAGTATATTTTAGTTGTATCATTTGACGATGGCTATTATTATGATTTATGTGAAGATGAGAGATTTAAAAAATTAGCTCAATTTGAAAAGAATAATAACGAATTTATTGCCAAGACAAAATTAAATGAAGTTTATTTAAAAAAGGAAATTGGTAAAATTTTAGAGATGGATCTAGCTAAGCTGCATGTAATTATAAAACGTTGGTAATCACAGTATTTACTGTGATTTTTTGTAATTCAGGCTAATTTAATGCAATTTAGACCAAAAGGCATGAAACAATCTAAATTATTAGATATACTTGAAGTAGAGAGAGGTAATAATTATGGGGATTGGTTTAATCGCATTAGCATTTATTTTTATGTATGGTCTTAAATTAACGATCAATGATGTAAATTTAATTCCTGCCTATATTTCGGCTCTTTTGATGATTTTAGGACTTTTATGTATCCGTAAACGGTTAAGAGAAAAGTATCTTGATTATGCATTAATTTTAACAATAGCTTTATGTATAGTAATTTTTATTGAACCAAGGTATTGATTTTAATGAATTTGTTTTTGTTAAAGGATTGATTAGTTTTGCAATGTTATATTTTGTATTAAAAGGAATTGAGAGAATAAGTAGCGATTATATTGAAATTGAAAAATATCAAAAACATATTAAAAACTTTATAATTATCAATTTTATTTTATCATTTCCGATATTAAATATTTTATTCGTTTCGTTACTATGGTTTTTTATGATTGGAATCTATGGATATATATTTTATAAGGCTTGCTGCATTACGTATCACTTAAATAAGATAAATCAGTATTTAAGTGAGCGATATACGAAAATTTTAATCAAGCGAGTTCACCCACGAAAGAAAACATATTGGCTAATTGCAATCATAGCTTTGATCATGAGTATAGGTGGAATAACTTTTTTATCTGATCCGATAATGTATCGTTTAGAGGATCGAAGTGTTTTTACAAATTATGCGATTTATGCTTATCGAAATGATGATGTGATCATTGAATATTGTTCTATTTGGAATGAGAGTAATAATAAAACAGGAACACTTAAAACGACCAATACTAAAATTGTTGCATACCCAGGTATTTATATTCGTGATGAACTCATTGAAATTTCTAAACAAGTGAGTATTAAAGTTAATGATAATTCAGTATTGCCGGATGATACTATCGATATTACTAGTGAAAATAATGTATTAAAGAAACCAGACATTCATTTAAAAAATACTAATTTTAAAATACTGAAAGCATATTTGATTCAGGGAAATCATGAATATCAGCTGTATTATAATGAAAAAATTAAGAACAATTATATTTCTGGTTTACCATGTGTTATACCAATTAAAAACGATAATGAGCTAAAAATAAAAATAATTCTATATGATGAAAATAATAAAAGCAAAACATTGTTATATCAATTGGAGCTAAAAAATTGAAATTAATATGTAATGAGAAACATCGTCAAAAATTAGAAACATTTTTTGCTCGTTATCAAGAATTAGATATTATTTTAGTGGAACAAGGAATAGAATATGCAGGGTTACATTATACTTTTACACTCAATAATTTAAAAAGTGTTGAAAGTGATTTAAATGAGATGCTCGAACGGTATTTAATTGGTTATCTTGCTGAGAAGATATATAGGATTAATTATCAAGATATTGTCTATATTGAAGGATTTTCTAAAGAGGTCTATTTAAACACACAGACATGTCAGTACCTATGTCATTATAAACTATATGAATTAGAGCAATTATTAGATAAATATAGCTTTATTCGGATAAATAGGTCAATAATTGTAAATATTAATTATATTGAGTATATGCTGCCCGAACTGAATTCTCGTTATACCTTGTATATGCAAAATGGAATCATGCTAGTCCTAACAAGAAGTTATTTGAAGAAATTTAAAGAAAGGTTAGAAATAAGGTGATTGAAGTGCTAGAAAGAATAGGCATAAATCTATCGTTGAGCTTTATTTATATCTTATTATTTAGGTATCTAATTACTCCTACAGTGATTGTAAACACTGATTTTCAAGTGATTATATTATATTTTTTGTTGGCCCTTTTAATCAGTATTTTTTTAGAGGCATGGCATTATCTAATCATTGATTTAATTGAATATCCTAAAGTAACATTAACAGTGATAGCTATTGGAATGATCGTTTGTTTATTTATAAAAACTAATTTATACATGTTATTTTGTTTAGGGTATGTAGTTATTATGATGTTGACTGATTTTTATCGTACTTATAAGATACAGCAGGCGCTGATTTTATTTAAAAACAAACATTAAAAATTGACGGCAAAGTAGAAAAGTCAACAGTTTTTAAGGGTGATGGGCATGCCATATATCTAGGGTGAAAGTCTCTCGTGAGCGTAGTTGTCGACGAATCATATAGTGATTTGCAAGTTTCACATCATGAGGTGTGGGAGAGCAGAAGTAATAGCGAATCGTTGCTCAAAGGAGATGAACTAAATAACAAATCATATTAAGCGGATGAGTTGCCTTAAAGCAACAAAGTCCAAAAGGCAATCCTGGCAGCCAGAGCTGGAGCAACCTATGTTTCTCCATTTGTTGGAAGAATCGATGATATCTCGATGGACGGACTGCAGCTGATCAGAGATATTGCCGCAATATTCAAAACGCATGATATCAAAGCGCAGATCATCTCAGCCAGTGTCAGAAACGCCTGTCATGTTATCGAATGTGCTAAAGCCGGAGCGGATCTGGCAACTGTTCCTTACAGTGTTATTGAACAAATGCTGAAACATCCTTTGACTGCTGAGGGGATTGAAAAATTCCAAAAAGACTATCGAGCAGTATTTGGAGGCTAATATGGAAGCAGTTGATAGAAAAACAGTCAGTACCATTAGAGTATTATGCGCTGATACTGTTGAAAAGGCAAATTCAGGACATCCGGGACTGCCTTTGAGGCTTCAATTCTAATTGATAAATTGTTTAAAAGATCTGGTCTTAAGTTGATAATATTATTGGGAAAATAAAGAAATTAGTCTTTTAATCGGTGATTAACTGTAATAAATAATATAACGAAAAGATGACCAGCTTATTTAACTAGTCATTTTTTTGTTATATAAAATAAATATCGAAATTTATTACCTGGGAAATTGTATTTATTTTCAAAAAGTTATTATTAGTTCAATAACTCAAAGGATAAAACACTTTTTATGAGTTAATTTTTAATATATGTAAAAATATGATTTTAAAATAGTAGAGGAGTTGGAATAAAAATAACATGATATAAAGGTGATTATTTTGGTTTTGGAGGTTTTTTTAGTGAAAATAAAATTGTTTTTTTTATAATACATTTTTTAAGCAAACTTTTTGACATTATCACATAGTCATTGTATAATCATGGCGTTCATAAATATGGCAAACTCTTTGAAAAAAGAAGTACGCAAAGCTATAGGGCCTTCATCAATTATGATATGGCAGCCAGTTGCATTCATTCGTGTATGTGTACGCTATTTTTATGTGTGCATTTTTTTTGTGCGCATAAAATAGAAACAGCACAGTAAAAATAAATAACGTAACATTGATTTGCAATGCGAGTTAAGCCCATTAAATGGACAAAAATAACAAATAGGAAAGGAGAATTACAATGAAGAAAATACTTGCTTTTTTTCTTGTCGTAGTTGTTTTGCTGGGGTCAACACAGTTAACTATTTATGCTGATAATGAAAGTCAGGGGCAAGAAATAACTACATCAGTTACAAATGGTGAATCAACAAAAAATGAAAACGATTCTTCAATGATAACTAATGAAAAAACAGTTAATAATGAATCAACGTCGCCAGAAAAAACAGCTGATGTTAAGAATTCTTCAATAACGGGTAAAGTAAAACTGATTATTAATACGCAGTATTTTAAAAAGAATATTAGTACTTTGTCAGCACAATTAGCTAATATTGAACAAACTTACACTGGAGAATTAGATTCGATTAAAGAAAATAGTCAAATCTTTGAATTTAAGAATATTGTTAATGGAACATATACTTTGACAATTCAAGGTGATGGTTATGAAACTGTTAGTAAAGAGGTTGTTGTTAATAACAATGAAACTACTGTAAAGTATGTCAATACAAACTCAGTTGCTGATAATATTGAAGGCAATGGATTTGGTACATTTGCATATGGTGATTTTAATAAGGATGGTAAAATTGATAGCAAAGATAAAAAAATATTATCTACTGCCATTTTTAATAATGATAGTTCTAATTCTTTATTAGATATTGATGATAATAATAAAATTGATTTATTAGATTTACACACTTTTACATATGCTTATAGTGATAATGGAACTACTCAAGTTACAAGATTGGAACCAGTTATTGAAACTCAGCCATTGTTAGTAAACAATGTCTCAGTAAATAATGATGAGTTACAAGGAACTTTAGAGGGAAAAATAGAAAATATTTTTAGTGAGACAGCTCAAGAAGAAACGCTTAAGTTAAAGCCGGAAAAAGATGAAGAAATTTCACAAAGTAATCCGATTCAAATGAGTCTTGAAGTTAAAAAGCCAGTAGCAGTTACACAGTTGACGATTCAAGGCACTAAAGAAAATGCAATAACAGAAGGTAGTGTAATTGTTGTCGCTGAGAATGGAGAAGAGATAGAAGCAGTTATTAGTACAGCTAAATCACGTGCTCGCATGGCTTCACGACAAGCAATCGTTCAAGCTGATGGATCAATTGTAATTGATTTAGGAACTCAAATTGCAGTAAAAAAAGTTACGATTAAAGTAACAGGAACATCTTCTAAATCATTAGCAGAAATTTCTAAAGTAGAGTTTTTAAATGGGATGGAAGATCATATTCCTGCTCCAAAATTAGATATTCCGACAGGAATTACAGTTGATGAGTTAGATGAAGAACTCTATATTAAGTGGGATGCATTAAATAACGTTACAGGTTATAAAGTAAAAATAACCTATAATGGTAAGACTGAGGAGCATGCCTCTAATGTCAATTCATTTAATTTAAAATCATTTAACGATAAAGATCTATTAAATGGTAAAACATATAAAATTAGTGTTAAAGCGATTAATGATGCTGATAAAAATTCACTTTGGGAATCAGATTATTCAGCTGCAGTTGAGGCTACACCACAAGCTTCAAAAGTTCCTGATGCACCTGATAATGTAAAAGCAGTTGGTGCTTATCGCTCGATTAATGTATCTTGGAAAGATATGAAGAGTACAGATTCTTACAATGTTTTTTATCGTGAAAAGGGGAATGGCGAGTATATTGAGGCTGTAAGTAAATACGAAGGAACCTCATATACAATCACTTCTTTAAAGGATAATACTAAATATGAAGTATATGTTACTGGTAATAATAAAAAAGGTACAGGGCCAGCTTCTTTAGTAAGTGAAGCAACGACGGTTAATATTTTACCTGCTCAATTACCACAATATAAATTGCTTAATACTTCAAATGGTGAAGGGAAATTATCAAATCATATCAATAATGTTTACTACGGAAATAATGGAGTTACAGAAATCGTAAATAGCCCGTTAGATGAAGTGAGTACGACAACTAATAGCGCTTTAGCTTTAGTAGATGATAACTATGATTCTTATCTACAAATCAATGACTGGGATTTTGGAGTTAGTTATCACCGTAATTGGCGTTTGACGTTTGAATTTGATGATACCTATGAAATGAACTATATTTCATTTGCTGGACCAGTTAATGATAGTAGTATTAATAATATTGGAATTTCATATTATGATGAAAGTGGTAAAGAAGTAGATGCTTCGATCGATGCTTTCAGAAGAAAAACAGATGATAACGGAAGAATTTATTTTATCGCTCATCTTGCGAAACCAATAAAAACTAATAAAGTTAGATTTGGAGTACAAAGTTCAAATCGAACAATGCGTATTTCAGAGTTTAATTTTTATTACTATGATTCATTAGAAGAAGATGTCAATGCTTTATTTACAGATTCATTCCATTTAACTGTAAGAGATGATGTTACTTCTACAACGCTTGATGATTTACAAACTAGATTGAATACACCTGACGAGGTATCCCAAGAATTACATCCATTTAAAGATTTAATTCAGTTAGAGCTTAATCAAGCAAGACAAGTTGTTGAGGGAACTGCACTACAAAATATTCAAGAGATTCATAATGGAATTGCAGCAAGTAAACAAGGAAACCTTGGATTTGGAGGATTAAACTCTTGGCAACCGTTAGGATATGTTACATATCCTGGTGATACATTTATCGTTTATGTAGGTCAAGAAGGAAAACGTAATGGACAAGCTGTGAATTTACAACTTGTATATTCGCAATATCATGCTGAATCAGCTTCGTTTGTTAGTAGTCCAATTAGCTTAAAAGTTGGTAAAAATGAAATCAGTATGAAAGAATTACAGTCTATCGGAGTTGAAAAAGGTGGATCTGTGTATGTTCAATATACTGGTAATTCTAATGAAAAGATTGCTGTTAGAGTATCAGGCGGTGAAAAGATTGCTACATTAGATTTATATCAAGTTAGTGATGAAAATGAACGATTAGAAAAAGTAAAAACTTATCTTCAAAGTTTACAAACACAAATTAATAAAATAGCTTCAAAACACGAAGAACTTCATCGTGATGACAATAGTGTTAACTATGATTATGACGAGAAAAATTGTATTTTAGGAGCTACTGAGATTATGCTTGATCATATGCTGTACTCAGTATCAGGTAAACAAATCATGGCTGGTTTAAAAGGTACAACATTAGATGAAAAGGCAAATCAATTATTAAATTCATTAAATGCAATGGATCAAATGATGGAATTATTCTATCAAAATAAGGGGCTTAATGAAAATGCAGCTGCTATTAATGATCGCTATCCTGCTCAGCATTTAAATATCCGTTATCAAAGAATGTTTGCTGGTGCTTTTATGTACGCTGGTGGAAATCATATCGGAATTGAATGGGGTTCAGTATCTGGTTTATCAAATGGAATTCCATTTGAAGCAGCAGAAAATGGAAAATATTTATCGGGTTCTTTATTTGGTTGGGGAATTGCCCATGAAATTGGACATAACATTAATCAAGGAAGTTATGCAATTGCAGAAATAACTAATAACTATTTCTCATTATTATCACAAAATCGTGATTCTAATGATACAACAAGATTTAAATATCCAGATGTTTATGAAAAAGTAACTTCAAATACGGTTGGAATGTCAAGTAATGTCTTTACACAATTGGCAATGTATTGGCAATTACATTTAGCTTATGATCAAAATTATCATTATAAATTATATGATTCACACGAGGAACAATTAAATTCATTGTTCTTTGCTCGAGTAGATTATTATGCTCGTAATCCTGGGAAGGTGAATATTCCTGAAGGTGGTACTGCATTAAAATTAAACAGTGATGTTCAACAAAACTTTGTACGTTTAGCTTCAGCAGCAGCTAACAAAGATTTAACAGATTTCTTTACAGCATGGGGAATTATTCCAAATGAAGAAACTAAAGCATTTATTAGCCAATTTGAAGCAGAAACAGATAAAATACAATATTTAGATGACGATTCAATGGCTTATCGTTTAGATGGTAAAGCTAGAATGTCTGTAGACACTGAAATTAATGCATCATTATCAAATGACAAAAATAGTAATCAAGTAACATTAACTATTTCTAACACAAATAAAGTCGATGGAGCAATGTTAGGTTATGAAATTTTAAGAAACGGTCAAGCAGTTGGATTTGTAAATGCAGAAACTGGTGAAACAACATTTACAGATACTGTTTCAACTGTTAATAATCGTGTTTTTACTTATTCAATCATTGGATATGATAAAT
>OAUK01000628.1_pt1 | contig 14578 bp, 14 predicted proteins | sample 1495131 | NCBI WGS metagenome assembly OAUK01 (sample SAMEA2580009, study PRJEB22360) | human gut metagenome | biome: human gut; feature: human-associated habitat; material: faeces | place: Denmark | collected 2008/2010 | reverse complement strand
TATCAGAGGTTGGTTCAATACCCCCCCCCCTAGCAAACCCTACCATTCGCTTTTGTCCTCCAGAAAGATGATTAGCCATTCGATCCAGCAGATCTTCAATCTTAAATAATTTCGCAAATTCCGCAATTCTTTTATCAATTTCAATTTTATCCAGTTTTTGATTTATCAACCCAAAAGCTAAATTATCACGAACTGTAGGTAAAAAAATCATATGATCTGGATTTTGAAAAACAAGACCTGCTACCTCTCTTATTTGTATCAATGTTTCTTTTGATAACATAACTCCATTAATTTTAATCTCACCTTGCGTTTCCACCAGCCCCAATAAGCTTGATAATAAAGTTGATTTCCCGGAGCCGTTTTCTCCAACAATAGCAATACACTTCTGCTGTTCAATCTTTATCGACACATTATCAAGAGCTCTAATTGAATTATTATAAAGAACATTTAAATTATTTATCTCAATCACTAAAATACCACCTTTACCATCATTAAAACTCCTACTGCCATCATTAATAAAAAATAATTTTCAATCTCAAAATCAACATAATTTAAATACGCTTGTTTAACATCAAAGCCACGACATTTCATTGCATTGTAAACTTCATTACTTCGTTCAAAACTCCGAACTAATAAACTTCCCACAAAACTACCCATATCTTTAAAAGCTATTCCTTTAGACTGGGGATTTTTTAATTGATAAGCTTGAATCATTGTTAGCGCTTCTTCAACCAAAACAAAAATATAACGATAGATCATTACTAATTGTAAAACAAAAATTGAAGGTATTTTAAGATGCACTAATTCACAAGTAATACTATCAAACTTAGTTGTTGCCATTAGTAAAAAAACTGCCATCAAACATAAGATATTTTTTATAATGATCGTAATAAATAAAAGTACACCAGTTGATATATTAACACCATAAAAATTAATTATTGTGGTTGAAAATCCAATACACAAAGAAATAGGTAATCCAATTAAACTTCGTTTAAATAAATCCATAAATGATACTTTACTAAGTGAAATCATTATTCCAATTATTATTGAATATAAGGGTAATTCAAAAAAATCTAAGCAGCTGGTCGAAATAACAAAAATTATATACATTAGTGCTAAAATAATCTTTAAAAGTGGATTTAAACGATGAATCAGTGAATCACCATTAGCTAACTTTTCAATATAGCCAAATTTTAAAAGTGAGCCTTTAAGTTTATTCATATTTTTTCTTTTTTACTACGATATATCCAATTCCACCAATTAAAATTAAAGTTGCTGCACCACCAATAATCCCTGATACTGAAACACCTAATTTACTGTCGCTGCCACTAAAATTATAATCTGGTAAAAATGAAGTTGAACTTTGAACCTTTGCTAAAGTATCTTTTGTACTGCCGCTTGCTTCAATTTCGTCGGTTCCTGTGACTCCTTCAATAGACCACTCTAAACCATCAGGATTGCTTGATGCATATAATGAAAGAACTCCACCAACTAAGATTGTTAAAACAGCAAAAACCGCAACCTGTCTTCTTATATTCAATGTTCCAAAATGCTTGTCATTAAGTGCATGATCAACTATTTCACGTTTATCTTTTAATACATATAAGACAACTGTTGAAGTGATTAAGCCTTCAACTAGACCAATTGCTAAATGAATCGGCAACATTAATACAACAAATGAAGTAAATGGTAATTCCGTAATATTACTTGCAAGAGTTTGTAAGACCACTGCAAAAGCACCCATTTCTAATCCCACTACTACTCCTAAAATACTTGCCAGTAATACTCTTGAAGAAGTTATATTTTTCTTTAATAGTGGCTTAACAATTAATGGATAAGCTACAAAACATGGTAATATCCCCATGTTAAAAATATTACATCCTAACGCCAATAAACCACCATCACCAAAAAATAAGCATTGTATAATTAAAACAGAACATAATGATAAAAAGGCAGGATATTGTCCTAAAATAAGGCACAATAAAATTCCTCCACCGATATGACCACTACTTCCTGTTCCCGGAATCGTAAAATTGATCATTTGAGCAGCGAAAATAAATGCTCCCATTACTCCCATTAAAGGAATCTTTCGATCATCATGTTCTTGATTAATTTTTTTAATTGAAAAACCGATCATGATAAAACTAATTATCATGAAAATAACCCCAATATTAACAGAAATCAAACCATCTGCCATATGCATTAATACTGAATTCATAATTTCCCTTTCCACAAACACTACTGTGCTTCTTCTAGTACTTCTTGTACTTGGGATCTATTTTAAAATATTAACTAAATCTCTAATATATTCTTGAATTGATTTTGGCTCAACACCTAAGACATGTCCAGTGCATTTACTAACTGGAATAAAATATTTTTGAGCTTCACTACAGCTGATTGCTGCCGCCATTGCTGGTGAAACTTCACCATACATCGAGTTAGCAAAAACAAAACCAATTGGTCCAATAATTATCTGAGCGTTTTTAGCATTATAAATAATTGCATTTTCTCCCGTTGCGACAGCATCAGCTCCACCTTTTTTCATATTATTGGTTGCAGTACTATTTGTTCCTACCGCAATAATAAAAGTACCACTAACTTCTTTTTTTAAGGCCTCAATTACACTTCGGCCAATGCCTCCACCTTGACCATCAATAACTACAACTTCCATTTCACTACCTATCATAACTTCCACTAGTTATGCCTTCCAAATCTAATGTTACATAATCAAATCCAAGTTCTTTTATTGCTAAGATTAATTCTTCATCATTAACTAGATTAAAATTGTTTCGTTCAACTTCAATCCGTGCTAATTTATCATGAACTCGAACACGAGCGTAATAAATCCCCTTTTGATGAAGTAAAGCCTCAGCTTGATCGACCACTTCTAATTTTTCTTTAGTGAGATGAGTATCGTAAGGAAAACGTGAAGCTAAACAAGCATTTGCCGGTTTATCATATGTCTCAATCTGTAATTCTTTTGAATACTGTCTTATTTCAGCTTTTGTTAAACCAACTAGTGCTAACGGTGATACAATTCCCAATTCTTCGCAAGCTTTCATTCCAGGGCGATAAACTTTTTCATCATCAGCATTTTTACCATCAAGGGTTATCTTAAAATCATGGCTTTGAGCTGCTTCAATTACTTTTGCCATTACTTGTTTTTTACAGTGATAACATCGATCTTTACGATTATTTGTAAATTGCTCGATTGTAAATACATCTAACGGCACTTTTATAAATGGACCTTTACCAGCCATCATTCTAGCACTATCGATGTCCTCCTTGGACATCATTTTCCCTACACATAATACTGCTAGAACATTTTCTTTACTTAAGGTTTGTAATGCTACCTGATATAAAAAATTTGAATCGCAGCCACCACTATAGGCAATTGCAACTTTTTGATAAGATTTTAATAATTCTTTTAATTTATCTAACTTACTCATCTCTTCACCTTTATACATAATAATATCACAATCCCCATCTATTTACTAATTAGACCATGCTATGATCGCAACTACACTATACACCCTAAAGTACACTTTAAGACAAGTATTTTTTATTTAGAAAATAAAAAAAGTGATTTCAATATGAAGCAAACCCTCATTGCTAATTCAACATAGAAAATTCACTTCATCACTATCACTTTAATTTTCAGCTAACTTAGAAGGATTATAAACACTAGGGGCCTTCAATGTCTTTACCAATACTTTTGCCTGTTCCTCATTAAGTTCTATAGGCTCAATATTGTAATAATAATTACTAGCTTCTTTAATTCCATAATTTCCTTCACCTAAATATGTAATATTCAAATACATTTCAAGAATTTCATCTTTCGTATAATCATCTTCTAATTTTTGAGCAATAAAAACTTCAGCTATTTTCCGGTCTAAGCTCTTTTCAAAAGATAAACAAAGATTTTTAGCTAACTGCTGAGTAATCGTACTACCGCCTTCTTTAAACGACATCGTCACTACATTCGTTACCATTGCTCGAGCTAATCCAATGTAATCAACTGGGCCATGTTGATAAAAACGCTTATCCTCACTTTCTATTACTAGTTCTTGATATATACTTGATATTTGCTCCAATTTAACATAGTTATCTTTACTTCTTAATTCTTCAACTCGCACTGTTAAACTCTTTTCTTCCATTGTATCTTGGTACATCACATAGCCACGATAGCCATAATATCCTAAAAAGGTTAAGGCAGCTAAGAAAAGAATAATAATTAGACGTGATATTACTTTTTTCATATACATCCCTCTATTCCTTATTTTACACCTCTATCATAGCCTAAGCTGGTTGGTTATTCCATTGATTTACATTACAAAATCTTACATTATTGTAATATTTATCATTAATTCCTTGAAATCATTATCGATCAGCATAGTATTTAAATTTAAAATTTTCTTATTTTGATGACCACGAGGAATTAAAACACAATTGCATCCTAATACTTTTGACATTTCATAATCATGAATTGTATCACCGACAAATAAAACATCTTCTTAGTTTAAATAATTATTTTTATAATCTTGTTTAGCTAAAGCTACTTTACTACGAACAAAATTATCCACAATTCCCAATCCCAAATTGGATATTTATATCCCTACTTGATCACTATCCTTTAAAACTTTTATTAATTTGTATGATGATTTAATAAAATCATTCTTTTGATAAAATTGATGTGCTTCTATACGTTTAAAATTACTAGTAAGTTCAATTACTTCACATTGATGCTCCAAAGCTAATTTTGTACTAAAATCAACTAATAATCTACCTATACCATTTCCACGATAACTGTTATCTATAACTAATTCTTCGATTGTTGCAACTTTATTCTCATGATGTAATTGATAATCGATATTAACACTGACAAATCCAACAATCATATCATCAGATACAGCTACTAAATAGTGACTCTTTTCATCATTAAGTTTATTTTCATATACTAGAGCAAACTGTTCATGATTTAAATTACATTCCTCTAATTCACAAATCAGTTTATAAATAGCTTCCAGATCCTCTTTTTGACAATATCTTATTTTCATATTTTTTGCTCTACTTTCATTTAAAAATATTTTTATTCACTTTATCTTATCATTTTCAATAAATTAATTAGTTAAAGTAAAATCATCTAGTTTTTGACTTCTATATTAAATAAAATATCTACTTCATCTATATAAAGATTGGGTATCAAAACAATATTAAGTACTAGAACATCTATATTAGATTCATTTTCTAGATATTTAAACTGTTTTATTATCATCCTATTTTAGTGATTATTATATATTAAGTATATTTAATGAAGGCTTCTACAATAAAAGACTATTGGCATATATCAATTCCAACGGTCCTTTAAAATTATTTAGTTTTTCATTCCAAATGAAGTTTCATGTTTTAGAACTGCTATTTCTTCCATCTTAATTGAATCTATTCTAATAAAACGATCATGCTGTAATTCATTGATCAAATAATCAATCAACTTCTCCTCACCTTGAATACAAGCTTCTACAGAACCATCTGATAAATTACAAACCCAGCCAGTTAATCCAAGATTTTTTGCTTTTTGATAGGTAGTAAACCTAAATCCTACACCTTGGACACGACCATAAAATAAATAATGCCTTCTTATCATTCTACCTTCACCTCTTTAACAAAAACTTCTATTATAAATATCGTACCACAATAACTTCAACCTGCAACTTCAACTTTCTTCTTTAATATATCAAAATTATCGATTTCAAACACTATCCCGGCTATCATATCTAACTGTTTACTTATCAGCTCTGACTCTCTCTGTTTCGTTAGTTCTCATATCTCCTCGCATTTTTAAATTGATCCTACATCGTTATCATTTATGTTTTTTCTCTTCGTCTCTGATTATACCATTATAATCATTTTTTATAAACAAACAGCATAGTCGCTCCACTTTTTTACGTCCTTTAAATTCACTAAAAACAGTAATAAAAAAAAGGAAATCAGTTTATTTCCTCAATTATATATAATTTCAATTCGATTAAAAGTAAACTACTTTATACCATAACTATATTTATGTGTATCGTATAAACATTTACAATTATGACTTATTATGTTCATCGCCTTCTTCTAAAATCATATTATTTAAAAATGTATCCATACATTCTTTTTGAAAGAAGAATTCTTGTAAGCTTTGTAAAAGCTGTTCACTATCGATTCCTAATTTCAATACAAAAATAATTTTAACTAATTTATTTTTCCATACAATCGGTTTCGATAAAAGATAAGCGTTTATTGAACTCTTTTGATTATAGATAGGCATATAATGAATAACAGTTTGTAAACTTGTTTCAAAACCAATTAATGGATTTGTATGATAAAATGTTTCAAATGAGACACTTTCATGTTCAAATATATATGAAATAACATCATCTTTTGTTTCACAATCAATAAAATAAGTATCTTCTTTTTTTAAAAAATCAGATAATTTATACTCATTAATTTGTCGAAAATACTTATTTAAAACTTCAAAATCATGAGTAGTTATTATAGGATGAATACGTATAACAGGAATATCAAGGCTTTCATCAAGTGGTACAGTTGTAATAATATAATCATAACTTTCTAAATGATATTTACTAAGTTCCCCAGCAGAGATTGTTTTTTCAATAACCAATGAATCTTTATATCTTTTTAAAATAGAGAAACTTAATAATTCACTCATTGCCACATTGTACTCATTAATTAATAAAACCCGTTTCTTCGCAATATTTCTTTTCCTTCTCTCTAAAGCATATTGAAAATGAATAGCGATATAGCCTATTTCATCTTCAACGTTTATATAATCTGCATTATTATAAATAGCAAACCATGCTTCCATACTCAAGATATATGCTAGAGTATAATTTTCTTTAATAACATAAATCAGCGGATTTCGTGAATAAGTATTAAATTTCAAACGATTTTCCATTGGATTGATATGAATCCCCAATGCTTTTCTTAAGTACATATCATTGTGAAAATCAATATTAAAGACTTTTTTAACCTGATTGAACATTTTTTCTACAATTATATCAATTTCTTCTTTTAATTGATCATTGATACAGCTTTCGATTGCACTAGTTGAATTGCTTTTTTTTCCTAAAATATGAATAGCTAAATAGCATTGTTCCTCTACTGATAATTCAATATGAAAATATTTATTAATAACTTTTGAAACATCCTTTGCTACTAAAAACTCATATTCCATTTTCATTTTTTTAATCTCATTATCATGAAATGAGATATAACATTTTCTTTGAATACGATTCAATTGAACTTGAATATGTATAATAAAATTTTGAAATACCCTTTGGGGCATCGTAATACCATCATTAAAAATAACTTTTCTTAATTCATCTATAAATTCATGATCTTCACCAATTTTCGTTGATAACATCCCTATCTTATGATAAATATATTCCGCCATACATAATCGATAACGAAATTCTTCACCTTCTATTTTTAATCCTTTACCGGTTTTTTGCACTATTTTTAAGTCAAAATCATTTAGCCGTTCTCTTATGTATTTTAAACTTCGACTAACAGAAGTTCTATCAATAAATAAAATATCAGATATATCATCGATTTTAATAAACTCTTGACTTTCGAGCATTAAACCTAAAATATAATAAGCCCTTTCTAAAGGATTTGTAGGAATAAAATAACTCCATTGCTTAGATACTTTATCAATCCAACAATTAAACAAATCATCATCAAAAATACTAATTTGATAACCATGAGAAGGAATTGATTGAATAAGTGCAAAGTTATTCATCAATTGATTAAGTATTTTAATTTCATTTCTAATAGTTTTAGAACTCACATTCAATAATTGAGATAGTTTTTGTCCAGTTAAATATCTATTAGAATCCATAAATACTTGCAAAAGATTTAATTGTCTCTTAGTAACAACACTCATATTTAATTCCTCCTTCTATTATTTCAATTATATAATAAGTTTTATTTATTTGTAAAATAACAGACAAAATAAATCAGCCTTAATGGCTGATCTATTTTATTCAATCCGTGTCCCTACTGTAGTAGCAAAATCACCGTATACAGGATCAGATGAATTAATCCCATTACATTCTGGTAAATAAGTACACATAATTTGAAAAGGTATCACAGCATTTAACCATGAAGATGTATATGAATGCTGATTAATGTGAATAATATTTTCATTACTTGTTTTTAAAGTTGAAATAATAAGATAATTGCTTGTTTTAGTTTTTATAAAATCAATAAAATTATTCATCAAAATCTTTCCACATCCATCAGTATCAATAAGAACAATATAAGAATCTTTAATAATCGTTCTATGCGGACCATGCATAAACTCTTCCATATCAAAATTCATCACAGGAATTTGCATTGTTTCTAAAATCTTTAGCGTTCCTTCTCTAGCAGTTGGATAATTCACTCCAAAACCAACGATACTCATTGCTTTTGCTAAAGCCCAATGCTTATTTTTTTGGCACCAGCAAAGGGAAGCTTTTATATTTTGAGGTAATTCTTGGATACTTTGATAATATTCTTGAGTGATAGATTGATACCGTGGATTTTGAGTTATTTTCAACAATAGCAAATGCAAAGTTAGTACTGTTGCACTATATCCTTTAATTTTAGGACCAACATTTTCTTCTCCACACAACATATCAATATGAATATTGGCTTTTTTTGCGATTGGGCTATCACCATTAGCCGTTATTGAAACGGTTGGTATATGATGCTGTTTAGCTATTTGTAGACATTCTAATGTACCCGTACTTTTCCCTGTTTGAGATATAACTATAAGTATATTTTGGGGGTTATATAAATGTTTTGAGTAATATCTTAACTGAAAAGGATTTTCCACTATAATCGAGCAATCCGCTTCTTTTTCAATCAAACATTTCACTAACATTGCAGCGTTTAATGAGGTACCTGATGCAGTAATTATAATTTCTTTAGGACTTATAAATGTCTTAGAAAGAGTAGAAAATGTATCTCTTTGTAAAGAAAGAATATTTTCCAAAATAACTTTTTGCTCATCAATATAGCCCCACATCTTATTTTCCATGATGATAAAATTGTGGAAGATATTCCTTATGGGCTTCCAGCATCTCCTCTAAAAGTGGTTTTGCTACATCATAATCTCTTACTAATGGATGAGCAACAAGAGCCTCTAATGCTAGTTTTTTATTTCCCGTGATTGCCGCTTCAACTGCTAATGATTCATATGTTTTTACTGCACTAATAAGTCCGATAACAGCTTTAGGATAGTGAGCAATTGTTAATGGTTTCATGCCATTTTTACTTACATAACAAGCTGTTTCAATAACAGCATCATCATCTAAGAAACGAACTGTTCCATTATTAGCAACATTGATAACCATCCTTTTCCCACTATCATTATAAATCGCATCCATAACACCAATCGCAACTTTGGAATATCCACCACCGCCACGTTTAGCTAAAGTTTTTGGTTTTTGATTATTTAATTCGTCTGCATACTCCCTAAATATTTGTTTTTCTAATTCAAGAATAGCTTCACCTCTAGTCTTGTCTTGTTCTTTTAATTGTTGTACTCTTTCTTTCGTATGAAAATAATATTGTGTATACTGACTCGGAATTAAGTGTAATGTTTCCATCCATTCTTGTGAAACAGTTGTACATTTTTTTATAACTTTACTAAATTCTTCATCAGTAATCGGTCTTCCATCAATAGTCATATTATAAGAAAAATTCATATGATTTAATCCTAAATAATCATAATAGATTTTTTCTTCTGGAATATTTAAAGCTTCAGCAGCCCACCATCTTGGTCGCATTCCTCCAGCACATAATCCCGCCACTTTAACATTACAAACTTTATTTAGTGCTTCAGTTACTAATCCTGTTGGATTTGAATAATTGATAATCCAAGCATCTGGACAATATTTTTCAACATCTTTAGCTATTTCAATCATAACTGGAATTACTCTAAATGCATTAAACATTCCTCCTACTCCAGTTGTTTCTTGTCCAATCAAGCCATATTTTAGGGGTATTTTTTCATCCTTTATTCGCGCCTTATTTCCCCCAACTCTAATTTGTGTTGAAACAAAATCAGCATCAGTGAATGCTTCTTCTCTTGATGTTGTACTCCATACTTTCACATCATAATTCAAATAACCAACATATCTTTTTACAAACCCTTCCATAATTGAAAGTCTTTCTTCATTTATATCTAATAAAACAATTTCTTTTACTGGTAATGTTTCACGGTGTTCCGATAATCCTTCAATTAATTCAGGGGTATACGAACTCCCTGCTCCAACAATTGCAATTTTTAACTTTTTATTCATACTCATGCTCCTATCCTTTTTTCTACTGCTAAACGTTGTCTTTCCATTGCTTTAAAGAATGGATAATATATACATCCTGCTATTAATAGTGAAATACCTCCCCAAATAACAGCAGGAATATTCCCACCAGTAACTAAATAATGTGAAAATAATGGTGGTATTGTCCATGGAATATTAGCTACTGGTCTTCCTATAATATTGAAGAGCATTAATAGATATGTTCCTGCTGATAAAATTAATGTTGACAAAGTATAGGGTATCATCATGTATGGATTCATAACTAATGGTACCCCAAAAACAACTGGTTCATTAATTTCAAATATACTTGCTGGTAAACATAATTTTCCTAATGTACTGAATCCTTTTTCTTTTGAACGGATCATCATCAAGACAAGCGGTAAAGTAGCACCACCGCCACCTAAGAAAACAAACATAGTAAATCCACTGGCAGTAATATAAGGTGGCTGAGTTCCAGCTGCAAAAGCAGCAGCATTTGCTCCAAACATAGTTAGAAAAAATGGATCAGCTACAGCCAAAACAGCTCCACCGTGAATACCAACACTCCATAACATTGAGCGAATAAACATGAAAACCAAGAATCCCGGTAGAGTATTTAATGCAAAAACAAATGGTGAGAAACAATCCATTAAAATTTGATTAACATTAATACCTAAAATTACACGAATTATCCATATAATTGTCAAAATGACAAATGCTGGAACCAATGACATAAATGATTTTGATACTAGAGGTGGTACTGTATCAGGAAAATGTATCACAAGATCTCTCTTTTGAAAAAAATGCATAATCATTCCTGACATTAATGCTACTAAAATAGCTGTAAATAATCCTTTTGTCCCAAATAATTCAAGATTAATCGCATATTCATCTGTTAGTGTCGCCAATAAAAACGCGGCAACAGAAACAAATGCTGTAATTAATGGATCAATTTTAATATCCGTATAGCCTAAAGCAAAATAATAAGCTACACTAGCAGCTCCAACCAGCCCAACAATCCCAATCGTTATTGTATTAACTGTTGTAATCATAGCAGCGTATGGTTCAAAAAATGATTGAATCGGATCAATTGGAATATTGGGAATTAGCAAAAAGATACTTCCGATAATTGTTAATGGAACTGTAACCATCATACCGTTCTTGACTGCATTCAAATGATGCTGATTAGCCATCTTATTTAATGGTGGTACTAGTTTATCCTCAACAAACATTAATATTTTATTCATTATTTTTCTCCTCTCATTTCCACGAGCGCTCTTCTTTGTACAATCTAATAATAAAGAGAAAGTATGTTTATTTGAATAGTTAAAATTTCCCTTGGCTAGTGGAAATAATTGCATAATTAAAATTATTTTATCTTTCTTCTATATATCTTCTTACTTACTAATTTATTTTTCCTCAATTCATACTAATATGAAAATAAAAAAGAGTTTCAATTATATATTGAAACTCCCATCTTAAAAAGTACTAATTAAATAACCTAAATCTTTTTATCATTTGCCCTATTATTAAAGATTTCGTGCTACTTCATAAGCGTCCCAAATAGCACCACGAATATTTCTCACTTCTTTACTATCACCTAAATTATATACATATGTGTATTTATTTTTTAATTTATCAAATAAATCATGTTTAGATTTATAACCGACTGCAACGATAGTTTGTTCAGTAGCAATAGTTTCTTCATTATTATCTTGAAGAACTTTAATTTCTTGATTACCGATTTTACTAACTTTTGCATTTCCCACAATTCGAACATTATTAAATGCTAATAGATCACGAAGCATCCATTCATTCATTGGCGGTAAAGCAATACCTGATTTTAAAATATCTGGTAAGGCTTCGATAATTGTTACCTTCTTACCATTTTGTGCCAAATGTAACGCTAATTCACATCCAACAAGACCACCACCAATAACTACTACGTTATCTTTTGCAGCTACTTTATTAGTCAATACTTCATTAGCTAGTACCGCATTTTCAACACCATCAATTGGAGGTATCACTGGAATAGAACCTTCACAGATAAATAAACTATCTGGTTTTAATGCATCAATCGCCGCCTCATCAGCTAAAGTATTTAGTTTAACATCTACACCTAATCTTTCTAATTCATTTGTATAATAAGAAGCTAGCGCTAAATCATCTTCTTTAAACTTAGGCATACCACCAACTAATAATTCACCACCAAGGCGATCTGTTGCTTCAAATAAAGTAACTTTATGACCACGAAGAGCAGATACACGAGCTGCTTCTAATCCTGCTGGTCCGCCACCAACAATAACAACATTTTTCTTTACAAATGCTGGTGCGACACCCACAGTATCTTCTCGTCCACATTCAGGGTTAACCGCACAACTACCTAACCCAGATTGTAATAAACGCCCAAAGCAGCCATCATGACATCCTAAACATGGGCGAATTAATGCCTCTAATCCATCTTTTAATTTATTTACATAATCAGGATCACTTAATAAAGGACGTCCCAATCCAACTCCATCAATAGTTCCTTTGTTTAGAGCATCAACAGCCATTTTTGGATCATCCATCCTTCCGGCAATCAATAATGGTACTTTTGCAGCATCACGAATTTTTTCAACTAATGGTAAATACATACCTTTTTCAAAATACATTGGTGGATGAGCCCAATACCAAGAATCATAAGTACCAGCATCTGCATCAAAAGCATCATAACCAGCTTCTTGCAATATTTTTACAGCTTCAATAGCCTCATCAATATCTCTTCCTAACTCTTTAAAATCTTCACCTGGTAAGCCACCTTGCCGTAATTGTTTAATATAGCTCTTAATTGAAAAACGCAAAATAACTGGGAAATCTTTACCACATTTATTTTTAATTGTTTCAACAATTTCTGTAGCAAAGCGTAAGCGTCCTTTTAAATCTCCACCGTATTTATCGGTTCTTTGGTTAAACAAAGTCATTGTAAAACAGTCCAATAAGTATCCTTCATGGACAGCATGGATTTCGACCCCATCAAAACCTGAATTTTTAGCAATAACTGCTGCATCACCGAACTTCTCAATAATATGTTCAATTTCTTCGGTCGTTAGTTCACGGCAAGGTGCATTAGTAATCCAACGATTTGTTGTTGGACTTGGAGCAACAAAATCTTTCATATCAACGAAATTAGGCAGCGCCGATCTACCTAAACCAGCAGTTAATTGTAAAAATATCTTTGTTCCAAAAGCATGAGTACGATCAGTCATTTCCTTAGCCTTATGTTCGTATTTTAAAGGTAACATATTTGGGCAAGGAAAACTGCAGCGAGCATGAGGTTCCACGTCATTTTCAACCCAGTTAGCTCCTGTTATAATCAAACCTACGCCACCTTTTGCTCTTTCAACATAATAATCAATACTTTGTTGGGTATAACAATAATCTTCATCAACATCTACGATTGTTGCCATCGGTGCCATAAAAAACTTATTTTTCACCTCAACATCCCCAATTTTTAGCGGTTCAAATAATGGTTCATAAATACTTTTCATAGTAGTCTCCTTTCAAAACTGAACTTGTTCATATTTATATTTTAACACTCATTGTTTGCGCTTACAATGTTTTTAAGATAAAATGTATAATGAAAGGATTAATTATGAATAACATTAAAACAAGTAAGGCAGAAAACACTAAAACTAATATTATTAAGGCTTTAGAACAGTTATCTAAGGATCAAAATCTTGACAATATAAAAATAAGGGATATATGTACATTAGCAAATATCTCAGTAGGAACCTTTTATTTATATTTTAAAAGTAAAGAGGAAGCTATTTTATATATTTATCAACAATGTGATGAGCAGTTTAGAAATTTAAAACTAACTAATGATCCACTTGATAATATCTATCAGATCTTAGATACCTATTATCATATGGTTGACATTGATAACATAAATTTTGATCGTACTATTTATAAATGCCACCTAAATCATTATGATGAGTACTTTTTTTCAGAAGAACGGCCAATCTTTATTTTACTAAACCAACAGATTATTGATTATACAAAAAAAGCTGATTGTAAAGATATAACTTGGGATATTCTAGAATTTTCTCGTGGGCGTATTTATAATGCCTGTATTTCTTTTAAGGAGTTAGATAATACCTGGTATAAACAACAAATAAATAAAACAATCTCTTATTTAAAATATCTAACACTTAAAACATAAAGGACAGAATGATTTAAATCATTCT
>OAUK01000627.1_pt1 | contig 14590 bp, 9 predicted proteins | sample 1495131 | NCBI WGS metagenome assembly OAUK01 (sample SAMEA2580009, study PRJEB22360) | human gut metagenome | biome: human gut; feature: human-associated habitat; material: faeces | place: Denmark | collected 2008/2010 | reverse complement strand
AGGCAAAAGCGCGGCTCATGTTATCGTCTTCTTCATCTCCCTCTTAGCCAATATCGGCGGCTGTCTTACCCCTCTCGGCGATCCGCCTCTTTTCATGGGGTTCCAACGCGGAGTCCCCTTCACCTGGACCTTCCATTTGGCACCCTTTTTACTACTGAACATGATTATCCTATTTGCAGCCTTCTACTTTATTGACAGCCACTTCTGTAAAAAAGAGTTGGCCGAAGGCCGTTCCCCCTTGGACGAACTGTCTGAATCCGAAAAGGAACCCATCCGGATTGAAGGGCTGCATAATCTCATCTTTATCGGCATGATTATCGTCGGAGTTATTGCCAACGGTCTTTTACCGAAGGAATTCGCCTTCTTTGCCGATAATGCGGGAATTCCCGTATACGATGAAATCGTCTTTCCCTATGCTACCATAGTGGAAATCATCATTATTTTAGTAGCAGCTTTTCTTTCCCTGAAGACGACGAAAGAGTCGATCCACGAATTGAACGAGTTCTCTCACGCACCAATCATTGAAGTAGCAACCCTATTCTTGGGGATTTTTATCACCATGATTCCGGCGCTCATTTTCTTAAAGGTTCACGGTGCCCAATTGGGTATTCACGACCCGTGGCAGCTCTTCTGGGCCACAGGGTTCCTTTCGTCCTTTTTGGACAATACGCCTACCTACTTGGTTTTCTTACAGACAGCCGGTGCTATCGGCTCGACGACGGGCATTCACACATCCGTCGGCACTGTTTCACAAATCATGCTGGAAGCCATCTCGGCCGGTGCCGTGTTCATGGGCGCCAACACCTATATCGGCAATGCCCCCAACTTTATGGTTAAGTCCATTGCTGAAGAAAACGGCATTAAAATGCCCAGCTTCTTCGGTTATATGGGTTGGTCTATAGCTATCCTCATTCCGACCTTCATTATCGACATGGTCGTATTCTTCTTATAAGCAAATACTCAACTGTAAAAAGCGAGGAATCGGGATCTCGATTCCTCGCTTTTATTTTCTATCGCCACTTATGAACGGCATCCATATAATAATCCAGTATAACAGGCCGCGTAACAGCGTTTATTTCTACATCACCGGCTATTTCATCTTTTCCGAAAACAAACATTTTATTCATAACGTCATCCGTTAAGAAGCGTGTATTTACGGCTTGAACGGGATGAATAATTGCCAAAGAGTGTTTGCTAGCCAAATTGAATCCCCAATCACCGAAAGACGGTACTTGTAAATGATAAGGGTAGACATAAAAACCTTCCGATTCAAGAGTTTTATGAATACTCCAAAACGTCTTAGTCGCATAATAGGGACTCGTCGATTGCACCACCATAACACCGTTTTCTCCCAGGGCCTTGTAGCAAAGGCGATAAAAGATGTTGCTGTACAACTTGACAAGAGTCGCATTATTTGGGTCCGGTAAGTCTATGACAATGACATCGTATATATGATTCGTCTGTTCCAAAAACTTAAAGGCATCATCATTAATAATCGTAACCCGCGGATCCGTTAAAGAGTGTTCATTAAGCTTCGTCAAGACGGGGTTGGTAGAAGCCAAGTCGGTTATAGCCTTATCCAAGTCTACCAACGTAATCTCTACGCCTTCATACTTTAAAAGCTCGCGAGCTGCCAAGCCGTCTCCGCCTCCGAGTATCAAAACACGTTGCGGATTTTGTACCTGTGCCATAGGCACATGAATCAACGCTTCATGATATCGGTATTCATCGCTCGAGGAAAACTGTAAATTTCCGTCAATAAACAGCCGCACATCATCTTTATGACGAGTAACGACAATTTTTTGGTACTCCGTCTGCGTGGAAAAAATAATGGTATCGCGATACAAGCCGCCTTCAACATATTTGGAAATATTCCCTGCAAAAGCCACGCCTGTAAACAACCCGATCATCAGCACGATGACAACAGACCGCCAAATCCGACGCAATCTCAATTTTCGATAATGGGCTCCAATGACGATTCCCGCCGCAGCCACATTCAAAACCCCACACAAAAAAGCCGTCGCCAGATACCCTAAATGCGGCAAAAATAAAAGAGGAAAGACGACGGAACCGGCCAATCCGCCCATATAGTCAAAGGCAAATACAGATGACAGGGTATGTCGTAAATCTCCCCGCTCCACTTCCAAAATTCGTGCCAACAAGGGAATTTCCATACCTACAAGTATGCCGATTCCGATAATAAAGGCATACATCACGACCTGATAGGCTTCCAAGTACAAATTAGCCAAAAAAATAAAGGTCGCACTAAGTCCTCCTATAATACCGATAATCACCTCAATACCGATAAACCAGTCATATAAATTACGGCGAATATATTTACTGATATAAGATCCGAAACCCATGGCCGCCATATAAAGACCGATGGTAACGGAATACTGCCACACCGTATCACCGGATATGTATGAACTGATAGCGCCTATGATCAATTCATAGCACAGAGAACACCCTGATATGATAAAAGCTGTAAGCAGCAACAGGCGTTCCGACTTCATCACTGAATGGCCCCGGCTACGACAAGTGCCAAGCCTACAAAAATACCGAAGGTAACAATACCTGCCGCTACATTACCGCTCATAATTTCTTTAGACAAGGAATACTTACGCTGAAAGGCACTGATAAAGAAAAAGCCCATAAGAAAAACGGCTATTCCTATGACGGCATAAATAAGACTGAACATAATGCCGTGTAAAAGAAATTCTTCTACTTCTGCCGCTGTCGGTGATTGAATGGCTGTCCGAACAATCTCTCCCATGCCGATAAACGAACCGGCACAAACCCAGGCAACAGCACTATTCCCTTTTTTTATTTCCGTCGGAAAGTCACCGGGAATAAACTGATCGATAATCATATTCCCGACAATCATCAAAATAATTCCCAAGAAGGAGAATATCAATACATTCACAATATCCGCAATATAAGGCATAAGTTCCTCCCGTATACATAGAAATATTTCCTAACTTTTTATTTTCCTACACTCGTACCGCCATGGGATCCGGTCCGACTGCTCACGCTGTTTCGACGCACGCTGGATGCATATTGATTGTACGGCGAATAAGTGGTATGTGATGATCCCGGTGTGTAAGAGGCGTATGAAGACGTTCCTCCGTAACGCCCGCGATCTCGGTCATATCCATTACGCCAGTAAGCATAGCGATAAAAGCCGTATGAATGGGTGGTACTGTGATAGCCGCCGTCATCCGTGTTGTTGTAAGCCGCTTCCCGACTTTCAACGCGAAGCAATACCGTCTCTTCCGTCGATATATATACGGTAATAAACTCGTTATCCGTCAAAATCGTTACAGTCTGCGTAGGAACACCGGTCGTTCGCACCAAATCCGTCAATTCCTCATCAGCTTGGCTATCCATATTTGCCAGTGCCGTATCGCCGTCTTGAGTAACTTCCGAAACCTTACCGTCTACGCCCTTAATGATATCCTGTACAGTCGCATCCAAATCTTTGTCGGACTGATAAATATCGGACTTAGTATTATTGGCATCCGTGACGGAAGTGACATATGTATAAGTCCCCGGCTTATCCTTTACATATTCGGCTACCGTATAAGGATATCCGAAGAAGTCCCGTATATCGTGTCGCATAGAATAACCCATATACAAAAGAATACAGATCCCTACGACGAAAAACAAGAATACACCGGTCTTAATAAGGCGTCTACGGAGCATTTGGCGTTTAATAAAGTCGGTTAACTCCGCATTTTCCTCAATTCGCACAAGGTTTTCATCTATATACCGGCCGCGCGAATATTCCGTGCAATCTTCCCACTTTTCTATAAAAAAGAACATACCCTTATCATTTCGGTATTTCTTATAATCGGCTTCGTCGCCTCGTTCTACATCGTCGGACCCGTATATATCCCAAACATCGGTAACACGCTCCCTACCACTGTCAACAAGACGCATGCCGTCGGGAATTATACCTGTTGAAACAACTCGCGACAACTGATACTCGCGATTTTCGTACTCACGACTGCCGTCATCTTTACTAAGCCAATATTCCGTATCGGTGCGATGCTCTATGAGGAGATGCTCAACCCATGAGTAACCCGCCTTATTTTCATATGCAATTGTTCCTAAAACCGTATATAAATCATTTTCGATACGCAGTGTATCGCCGTATTTAAAGTTCATGTCACACTCGCAATCGGAAAAATTTTATATTTATTGTTTCTCTTACGAAGGTCTACCGATATAATCAAAAACCCTTTTCAAAACCATCTTACACTAACCCTTCAGCCTTTTCAATACGCCCGTTCTTACCGCCTTGAATTCCGTTACAATCCTTGTTTACAACGAAAAAGTCGGACGATCGAGGTGACCTCGTTCGTCCGACTTATTGGTGATCCACCCGAGATTCGAACTCGGGACACCCTGATTAAAAGTCAGGTGCTCTACCGACTGAGCTAGTGGATCATACTTGGCAGGGGTAGCTGGATTCGAACCAGCGCATAGCGGAGTCAAAGTCCGGTGCCTTACCACTTGGCTATACCCCTATGGGGCGAGTAAAGGGGATCGAACCCTTGAATAACGGAGCCACAATCCGCCGTGTTAACCACTTCACCATACCCGCCATATAGAGTCCTCGACATAATCGATGACGCTAATAATCTTACCATGACGTCTTACCAAAGTCAAGCCTGACGTATCCGATTATCGCAGATAATCGGTCATACATCGCCCTCAAGCTTGTCCCATGAATGCCGGCCGCAAACGACGTTACCCTCTACCGTTTTTATATTGAGCCGCCATACATAAAAGAGCTGTTATAAAACAGCTCTTTTTACCGATTACTCATCTTTTTCGCCGTAAAGCAACTCTTTTACGAAGTTCGGTAATACGAAGGCACTTTTTTGAATGCCTTCATTATAGTATTTCGTTTCAAAAGTCTGCTTCCGATTGGATTCCCATGTTAAAGGATCATATTTTTTCGAACCCATGGTAAAACAGTGCATACCCGTAGGGTAAAGGGGTATGAAAGCCGTATATAGGCGCGTAATCGGGAAAATGGCACCTACGGCCTCAAATACTTCACGTACTAATTTACGATGCATAAACGGAGACTCTGTCTGCTGCACGAAAATACCGTCATCCTTCAAAGCCTTATACGTGTCCTTATAAAAATCGTACGTAAACAAGCCTTCTCCGGGACCGACCGGGTCGGAGCAGTCTACAATAATAACGTCGTAGAAATTTTCCGCTTCTTTCATAAAAGCAATTCCGTCTCCTACTTTAACCGTCAGCTTGGGATTGTTTTCCAAAATAGCTGCCGAAATCTTGGGGAAATATTTCTTCGACAGTTCAATCACCTTACCGTCAATATCTACCATCGTCACCCGTTCCACTTCCGGATGACGTACGGCTTCTCTTGCGGCCCCCCCGTCCCCGCCGCCGATGATCAATACATTTTTAGGAGAAGGGTGCAGAAAAAGGGGGATGTGTGTAATATTTTCATGATACGTAAATTCATCTTTATCCGATGTTTGAAAAACACCGTCCAACATCAACATTCTTCCGTACTCTTTACTATCGGCCACAACAATATCCTGGAAATCCGACTTGCCTTCAAAAAGGATATCCGTTACTTCGGCCCGTAAATCTAAATACGGGGACTGATGTTCCGTTATATATTTTTTCATAAAATGCCTCCGTCTCTTAATATTATGCCATTTCATTTTAACATACTTCCATACTCTCGAACAGGATATACAGAATCGGGAACTGTTACAAAACGCTTGTGTTTTTGAACCTTCTATTTCCATACATGTGATATAATGATATATAGACCATAAACCTAATTTATACTATTATTGTATTCTTTATGGTCCGATTCAATTTTATTACAGGAGATTTTCATGAAAGACTTATTGCATATCGGCATTGATATCGGTTCTACTACCGTTAAAATTGCCGTCTTAAATAACGTAAAGCAGTGTCTTCACGCCTGTTACGTGCGTCACTATACAGACATTCGACAAAAAGTGCTTGATCTGTTGGAAAACGCCTATGAAGTTTTCGGAGATCGGCAAATTTCTATTGCTATGACCGGTTCCGGCGGCATGGCCTTGGCTGACCACTTGCACATTCCCTTTATTCAGGAAGTCATTGCCGGTACGAAATCCGTTCGAACCTATCATCCGCAGGCGGATGTCATTATTGAATTAGGCGGCGAAGATGCTAAAATCACGTATCTCACCGGCGGTAACGAACACCGCATGAACGGTGCCTGCGCCGGCGGCACCGGTGCTTTTATCGATCAAATGGCAACGCTTTTACACACCGATGCGGCGGGACTAAATGAAATGGCGGAGCGTTCGGATACGCTTTATCCCATTGCCGCGCGTTGCGGCGTTTTTGCTAAAACGGATGTTCAAGCGCTGCTGAATGAAGGAGCCAGCAAGGAAAATATTGCCGCTTCCGTTTTTCAATCTATTGTCTTACAAACCATTACGGGCCTTGCCTGCGGTAGGCCGATTAAGGGCTCCGTATGCTTTCTCGGCGGTCCGCTTACCTTTTTGCCTCGCCTTCGCAAACAATTTGCCGACACCCTGGAATTAACGCCCGAAGAAGTCATTGCTCCTGAAAATGCTCAGGTATATGTAGCTATCGGAGCGGCTCTGGGCAGCTTCGAAGAAAAGCCCCAATCCTTCCAGTCCCTGATGGCCCGTATCCGCCAGGTAGATGATTCATCATTACCGAAAACGGACCGTATTGACCGGCTCTTCACCTCGCGTGAAGAATTGGAGGCCTTCCGTGCCCGGCATGCTCAGGCCTGTGTTCCTTTCGGTGATTTATCGGCCTATACAGGTCCTTGCTATGTCGGCCTCGATGCGGGTTCCACGACGATTAAAACTGTCGTTATCGGCGAAACGGGCGAGATTCTTTACTCTCACTATCAGAATAATGAAGGCAGTCCTTTAGAAGCCGCAAAATCTATCATTAAAGATATTTACAACCGTCTGCCCGAAGGCGCTTTCATTGCCAAATCGGGTATTACGGGATATGGGGAGTTTCTTTTAAAAGAAGCACTCCGTATTGATTTGGGCGAAGTGGAAACTATTGCCCATTATCAAGCTGCCGCTCATTTTTGCCCCGACGTGGATTTCATTTTGGACATTGGCGGCCAGGATATGAAATGTTGCCGTTTGAAAGACGGTCATATCGAAGATATTCTTTTAAACGAAGCTTGCTCCGCCGGCTGCGGTTCTTTCCTGGATACGTTTGCCAAGTCCTTGAACAAGTCGATTCAGGAATTTTCCGAAGCGGCTTTACTGGCGGAAGAACCCATCGATTTGGGTTCTCGTTGTACAGTCTTCATGAACTCCAAGGTAAAACAGGCACAAAAAGAAGGGTCCACCATGGCCGATATTTCAGCCGGCCTGTCCTACTCCATTATAAAAAATGCACTCTACAAGGTTATTAAAGTAAAAGACCCTTCAAAACTGGGAAAACACATTGTCGTTCAAGGCGGCACCTTCTATAACGACGCCGTATTACGTGCCTTTGAACAACTTTTGGGTCGCCGGGTCATTCGTCCCGCAATTGCCGGCCTCATGGGTGCATACGGCATGGGTCTCATTTGTCGTCAAGCGCATCAGGAAGATGCAGCCCCTTCTACTCTATTAGATGTAGCGGGTATTGATTCTCTTCGTGTTGATACGACAATTCGCCATTGCGGCTTATGTACCAATAATTGCCTGCTTACAGTCAATACCTTTAACGACGGTCGTTCCTTTATTACCGGTAACCGATGTGAGCGCGGTGCTGCCGGTTCTTCGGCCAAAAAGGTAAAACACTTGCCTGATTTATACAAGGTAAAATACAACCGCCTTTTTGCACATTACAAGCCCGTAAAAGGAGCGCCTCGCGGCACCGTGGGAATTCCGCGGGTCCTGAACATGTATGAAGATTACCCTTTCTGGTTTACCTTCTTTACACACCTAGGCTATGAAGTCGTCTTATCCGACCAGTCCACTAAGGAACTCTTCCAGAAAGCGATGGATACAATTCCGTCAGACTCGGCATGTTATCCGGCTAAATTGGTTCACGGCCATATTGAAAACTTGTTGGAAAAGAAGGTGGATCGCATCTTCTACCCCTGCATCCAACACGGACCGTCCGAAGGCAGTAAGGATAACAACTTCAATTGTCCCATGGTCATGTCTTATCCTGAAGTAATTAAGCACAATATGGACGAACGTCTGGCAATTACACAGACCCCTTTTATCAGTCCGTTCCTACCTTTGCACGACAAAAAACGAATTATAACCAGACTGTCAGAGGAACTAAAATCTTGGGGTCTGTCCGGCCATGATATCAAAAAAGCTGCCCACGCAGCTTGGGATGAGGAAGAGAAGTTCAAGTCCGACTATTACGAATTAACCAAAAAGACAGTGGAAAAACTGGAAAAAGACGGAGACAGAGCCATCGTCTTGAGTGGGCGTCCTTATCATCTGGATCCGGAAATCAACCACGGCATCCCCGAACTCATCAACAGTCTCGGTCTTGCCGTCCTTACAGAAGACGGCGTGGCTCCCTTGGGGTCTGCACCCGATTCGTTACGCGTTGTCGACCAATGGTCCTACCACTCTCGTTTGTATAGGGCCGCCCAATATGTAGCGGAACATAAAAACTTGGAGCTAGTAGAACTTAACTCCTTCGGTTGCGGCTTGGATTCTATCGTTGCCGATCAGGTACAGGAAATTCTGGCAAATGCCAACAAAATCCACACGTTGTTAAAAATCGACGAGGGTTCCAATCTCGGAGCCATTCGCATTCGCTTGCGTTCCTTGTTATTCGTCATGAATCACCGCAAAATGACTCGAGTAGAACACACCAAGCCTTATTCGTATCATAAGGCTGTTTTTACAAAGGAAGACAAGAAAACGCACACTATCTTGGCCCCTGAAATGACACCTATTCATTTCCCTCTCTTCAAAGCAGCCTTTGCACACGAAGGCTACAAGATGGAACTCTTGCCCCACCAGGGTCAAGAAGCTATCGACACGGGACTTTCCTTCATTCATAATGATGCCTGCTATCCGGCCATCATGTCGCTCGGCCAGATAATGACCGCCTTGAGGTCGGGGAAATACGACTTGAACCGCACATCGGTCATTATTTCCCAAACAGGCGGTTGCTGCCGTGCTACCAACTATATCGGTATGTTGAGAAAGGCTTTAGCCGACGCAAATATGCCCCAGATTCCTATCATTTCATTAAATACGAAAGGATTAAACGAACAGCCGGGCTTTAAACCGTCTCTCGGTTTCTGGCATAGACTTTTACAAGGTGTTATTTACGGCGATACATTGCAACAAGTACTGTATCGCACGAGGCCGTACGAAAAGGTACGCGGGGCAGCCGAAAGTCTCTTTAAAAAATGGCAGGAAAAGCTGGCCGTCGATTTGAACAAGGCGGACAGAAGTACGTTCGTAAAAAATATCCGTCAAATTGTTGCGGACTTTGACAGTCTCCCCATTTGGGAGGATATTAAAAAACCCCGCATCGGTATTGTCGGAGAAATTTACGTTAAGTTCCATCCTATAGCTAATAACCAGATCATTAAACTCATTGAGGAAGAAGGCGGAGAAATAGTCACTTCCGGTTTAGCCGACTTTTTCTACTACGGTCTATTGGATAACAATTTCCGACACAAATATTTGTCCGGCTCGTTCTGGTCCGCCTTGGGCGGCAACGCGGCAATCAAGCTTCTCGATTGGTATCGTAAGCCTTATGCTGAAGCCGTCGCTGCCAGCAAACGTTTCGATCCCGTTACCTCTATTTACGAAATTGCCGACGAAGCTAAAGAATACCTGTCTCTCGGCCACGTAGCCGGCGAAGGCTGGTTCCTTACAGGCGATATGATTGATCTTATCCACAGGGGTGCTAAAAATGTCGTTTGCCTGCAACCTTGGGCTTGTCTTCCCAATCATGTAACAGGTAAGGGTATGATTAAGACCTTGAAATCGGCTTTCCCCGAAACGAATATTGTAGCTATCGACTATGATCCCAGTGCCAGTGCGGTTAATCAGACAAACCGATTGAAACTCATGTTAACAACAACCTTTGAGAGCATTCGACAACCGTCAGCTGCAGCTGAGGAAAAACCGGTATTACCATTTATACCCGGAGTCCACATTAACGGTTCTTTAAACAAATAAGGTATAAGTAAAACGGCTCATCTTTTTAAGATGAGCCGTTTTATCATACTCCGTTATAATATTATTTTCATTCCCGGTTTTACATGCATCCCTTCCTGCCCGTATTCCTTGTATAAACGATCAACAAATTCCAGGGGATCGCCCTCAATAATCGGCCACTTTTCCGCTTCCAGTATAAATGCCGAATAACCGTAATATGTTAACTCTACCATAATATGTACCTCGTTGGGCTATAAACCCGCCCTATCGTTTTTCAAATAGAACCTCTGCGGCTACGGCCGCCATAGCCTTAGCTCCCGTAAGTGCCTGTATATAGGCAAAATCACTGTTGGCCGCCGCGGCAAACTCCGGTGTATGGGCATTAATATGATAACCGATAGCGATTTCCGGTTGAGCTGCACGCGTCACATGACTTACATTTCCTACATCAGTAGACCCTTCCGCATCCTCTTCTTCATAAACGCCGAATTCTTCATGCAGGGTATTGAACGCTTCAATAAAATATACATTCAGAGCCGCATTGTTAATCATGTTCTTATACAACGGTTCATAATGTTCCGTTTCCACAGGCGTACAGTGCTCCTTTGCGACCTCTGCCGCCAATTCTTTAATCTGCGGCAACATGACATTCTCTAAATAATCCGTATCGAGAGCTCGTACGGTTGCCTTTAGCGTAGCCCTGTCAGGTACAATGTTGGGTGCCGTGCCGCCTTCTGTAATAATACAACCTAAAAGGTGCGGCTTGTCGAAGGTCTCTTCCAATTTTTTTAATCGTTTGTAAAAATCGACCAGGCTGTCCAAAGCGTTAAGGCCCTTATATTCCTTATCCGCCACATGAGCCGCCTTCCCTATAAAGGTCACCTGCAAAGGATGGGTTGCATATGACGTACCGCCGATCATGGTCCTGTCTGACGGATGAATAATCAATGCGGCCGACAAATTATCGAAAATTCCTTTTTGAGCCATATAAACCTTGCTGCCTTCCGTTTCTTCCGCCGGACAACCGTAGAGATGAACCGTCAGTTCCTCTGAGCAACATTGTGCTGTCGCCACAGCTGCAACCGTGCTCATGGCGGCAATTAAATTATGGCCGCATGCGTGCCCCAACTCGGGCAAAGCGTCGTATTCCGCTAAAAATCCGATATGCACGGGTCCCGTCCCCTTGACGGCCTCGAAAGCTGTCGGAAAGCATTCCTCAACAGGATTGGTTACCGTAAACCCTTGGCGGGAAACAATATTCTTTAATTCTGCCGCCGCCTTATATTCATTCTTCCCCGTTTCAGGATGTTCGTATAAGGTCGTACCGATATATCTTAACAATTCCTCATATTCATCGACAGCATCCCATAGACACTCCTTTAATTCTTTTTTATTCATCGTTTTCACTCCCCCCATAGGTTATGACCACACTCTCGCTCCGAACGTCTACCGTACAATAAGCTCCCAGAGGCAGGCAAAGATTATCCTCACCATGCCCCGCCGGAATACCGAGTGCTGCCGGCTTTTGCCAACGGCGGGCATACTGCCGAATCACTTCGTCTACTGTAAACTCACCGTCTGCTTTTTCTGTAGGTGTACAACGGTGAAACTCACCGAACAAAACAGCCGCCGCGCGATCAATAAGTCCGCTTTGCTCCAATTGACGAAACATGCGATCCAGTGAGTAAGCTTCCTCTCCCACTTCTTCCAAAAAGAGAATCACATTATCTTCTTTGCAAGCATAAGGCGTACCGGACGTAACGGAAAGAAGCATCAGATTCCCTCCCCCCAGTCGTCCGCAAGCCCGCCCTTCCACCAAGGGTTGCAGCCCGGCGGTTTTTTCGGTTAATATCCGCTTCTTCCACGGACTTGTCAACATGTCTTTAAATCCTTCGCGTGTAAAATCACTGCTTTTTCTCCCCAATGACAAAGCCATGGGGCCGTGTATAACAGCCATATCGCACACCTGTCTGAAAACGGTATGCAGGGCCGTTATATCACTGAAGCCGATAAACAATTTAGCATTCCTGCGAATAAGGTCATAATCAATGAGATCTAAAATCCGTGTCGTCCCGTAGCCGCCGCGCAAACAAAGGACGGCGGCACACTCATCATCCATAAAAGCCGCTTCCAAATCCCTCGCCCGCACCTCATCTCGACCTGCCAAATATCCCCATTGAGAGCCTACAAAGGAGCCTGCCTTTACCTTATATCCCCATTCACATAACAACTCTCTACAACGCTCCCATTCGTCACTGCAATTATATGCCGCAGGAGCTACTACTCGAATCGTATCGCCCGGCTTTAACCCTGAAGGATAAAACATTATCTCACCTGCTCTTTATATGCATATTTAAAATCTATGAGTCCCAATGGCGACCAATGATATTCCTTAATACCGGGACGCACCACATAAGGTTGCGTCGTATAGTAAATCGGAATGATTACACAGTCATCAAACAACAGCTTTTCCGCCTCATGCATGAGTTCATTACGCCGTGTTTTATCATTGGTTTGCTGCGCCTCTTCAATGAGTGCATTATATTTAGGGTTATGATATTGCGCATCGTTGTCTTGGGCCGAAAAGACTTCCAAAAAAGTCATCGGATCATCATAGTCGGCAATCCACGAAGCCCTAGCAATCTGGTAGTCGCCGTTAGCTCTGGCCTCCATAAAAACTTTAGATTCCTGGTTACGCAAGTATACCGTAACCCCTAAGTTCCGCTTCCACATATCCTGCAGACTTTCAGCAATAGCTTTATGCAACTCATTTGTATTATAGAGGACTGTAATTTCCGGTAACATCTTATTCCCATACGCTTCCTGTAAGAGCCGTTTTGCCTCAGCAGCATCTTCGTACTGTAAATCTCCACCGGCCTGTCTGAACTCGTGACCTTCGGAGTCGGAAATCCCGGGAGACACCAATGAATATGCCGGTTGTTTGTGACTGCGTACAACGTGTTCTACCAAATCCTTCCGTTCAATAGCCTCGGCAAAGGCCCGGCGCACCCTTACATCATCAAAGGGCGGTACCGTCACATTGAATACGTAGTAATATAGGCCCGAATACGGTGCAACTCGATATAATCCTTTTTCCTCCAACCGGGTTTCATCTGCCGGCGGCGGCTCTGTCATCATGTCCGCCTGGCCGCTTTCAACCATAGTCAATCTTGTAGCTTGGGAATCACTTATAGGAAACTGTAAGGTCTCTGTTCTTACGGCGGCCGCATCCCAATAGCGTTCATTTTTAACGAAGTCTATTTCTCCTGAATGGATCCACGACGTAATGCGAAAAGGTCCGCTACAGGGAAAATCAGCTGTAGCCGCCCACGTGTCGGGATTTTTTTCAACAGCCTGCCGCGGTACGACATAAAAACAATGAAAGGCGGTCAAATTCAGAAAATAAGGGACGGGGTTCTTCAGTCGTACTTGCAAAGTACGATGATCCAGGGCTTTAATACCCACGGCTTCCGCCGTAGTCTTTTCGGAAAAATATTCTTCAGCCTTATCAATACAAAAGAGCATATATGCGTTTTCCGATGCTTTCTCAGGCGATAAAACACGCAACCACGAATATACGAAATCATCAGCCGTTATGGCCGTACCGTCACTCCATACAATTCCGGGCCGCAAGACAAAGGTCCAAGTTTTTCCGTCATCGGATACGCTCCACCGCTCCGCCAAGGCGGGCCGGGGTACATTATCCTTGTCAAGGCGAGTCAGTCCTTCAAAAATTTGGAGTTCCGCAATACTTTCCGGCAAAGACGTAGTCATGGCCGGATCCAGGTCGGACGGCTCCGCCTCCAAGGCATATACAACGGCCTTCTCCTGCCCTGCCCTCTCACTGCACCCGACAAGAAGAAGGGCTATAAGACACATACACAGTACAACTATCCGCCTCATACAGCCCCTCCTTCTACATAGTGACAAGCTACAACGCGATTATTTTCATATTTTTTCAAAACCGGGACTTCTGTCAGACAACGACGATTCGAAAAAGAACAGCGAGGATAAAAAGTACAGGCTCCTTCTTCCGCCTTTTCTTCGGTAAGTACCGGCACAATCTCCCTCTTTCGGGACGGTTCCGCCTTCGGTAGCGATTGAAGTAACAACTTTGTATACGGATGGCGCGGCCGCCTGTAAATATCTTCACTGCACCCGTATTCGACGATACATCCGCCGTACATAACCCCTATATAATCGCTCATATAATAGACGACCGACAAATCATGAGAGATAAAAAGATACGATAAGTCTCGTTCTTTTTGCAATCGTTTCAGCATATTAATAATCTGGACCTGTACGGATACATCAAGAGCCGATACGGGTTCATCACAAAAGATACACTCCGGATTCAGAGCCAGAGCTCTGGCGATTCCGATCCGTTGTCGTTGTCCTCCGCTAAAGAGATTTAT
>OAUK01000613.1_pt1 | contig 14793 bp, 16 predicted proteins | sample 1495131 | NCBI WGS metagenome assembly OAUK01 (sample SAMEA2580009, study PRJEB22360) | human gut metagenome | biome: human gut; feature: human-associated habitat; material: faeces | place: Denmark | collected 2008/2010 | reverse complement strand
CCATCCTGTCCGGCTGTCATGACTTTCTGAAACATCCCGTCATTCATAAATGCTGTCATAATCATAGTTTGCATAGAAATCCGTGATTCTATCAAAATAGCGGTCCACATTGTCGTTTGTAAGCATATGCTCTCCTGCCGCCATCCATTCCAGCAGCTGGTCACCAATGTCCTCCGAGTAGTGGATTACATCCATATAATGGTCCAGATTGCAGGTAATGTCAAACTGGTCGTCAAAGGCAAAGAGACGTATGTTTCTGCACTCCAGCAGCATACGGGCCATGAGGCGGTATCCCTCCATCTGCCGTTCAAACTCCCCTTTTACCATCAGCTCGCTGTCCCACCAGCTGATGCTGTAGGGCGGAATAAAGTAGTAAAAGGTGACCTGGGGATTGGCCCTGGCCGTGGCCAGCACATTCTGTTCCAGGTTCTCCATGACCGTACGGCGGTCTTCTTCTGTAAAAGGAGCGGTTTCATTTTTTTGCGGCTCCCGTTCATATGTCTTTAAGACAGCCTTCCTGCCCCAGTCCCGCTCCGGTGCCCAGTGCATGTATTCGTCAAAGGTGGTGGTCTGCCCGCCTGCCTTTGTCCTGGTAAAAACACCCTGAATAGTGCCGAAGATCACTTCCTTGTTGAAAATATAATTCACATCATTAAAGGGATTGTCATCCGTCAGATAATCCGGGGAAGGAGCCGCCGGATTTTGCTGGTCCTTCTGATAAAACAGGAAGCTCCTGTCAAGGCTCCTGCACACCACCTTTACCTGGGGGTTATAGGACAGGGCCCTTCTCACAGCCTGGTCCACCTCCTTATAATATCCTCCCGCATATGGTATCTTGACGGATGACACGCCGAAAAGACTGTCAAAACGGCTGGCTTTAAAATTCTCCATCATGGATGTCCCTGTTAGCACTGCGTCGTATGTAAAATTGCGGCTGATACCGTCATTCTGGTACCGTTCGCTGTCAATTGGGTATGCCAGATGTTCAAGGGGCTTGTGATAGTGGAAAAAAGGATCCACCCAGACGCCAGTACGGCTCCCACGGTAAACCGCAGCCATCTCCCATACCTCATGTCTTCTGTCCCATTTTCCTGCTTTTGTGTATCCAATATAATCTCTCCTGTAGCTGTTTATTCAAATAAGCCTAATTAGAACTGAAAATAAATGAAGCCGGATATTCCTGCCAGGGACAGGACGGACCAGACCAGAAGGACGGCTGTTCCCGCTCCGCGAAGGAAGGTGGGACGAAGCTCTGTCTCCCCCATATTCCTGGCATTCATCACCAGGCAAAGCACGATTCCATACAGCCCCAGCACGGTAAATACCCGGTGGCCTGTCAGCCAGAGAGGCAGTTCCACCATCTTGAAGCTGTCCATAAAGGACGGATTAATCTGCATGTTTCCAAAATCCAGCAGCCGTTTCAAAAACAGCTTTGCCTGGGATATGCTCTCTGACCGGAAGATAACCCAGGTCAGGTTGACAAAGAGAAAGGTGGCCATCCACCTAAAAGCCGTGTGCAGATTCTCCCACTGCCGTTTAAATACACGGTTAAGGGCCTGGGCAGCGCCATGAAGCGCCCCCCACAGGATAAAGGTCCAGGCAGCGCCGTGCCAGAAACCGCTTACCAGAAACACTATCATGATATTCATGTAGGTGCGCAGGCTTCCCTTCCTGCTTCCACCCAGAGGAAAATAGATATATGTTCTGAGGAAACGGGTCAGTGTCATGTGCCAGCGCTTCCAGAATTCCACCGGAGACAGCGCTTTGTAGGGAGAATTAAAATTAAGGGGCAGTTCCAGATTGAACATCCTGGAAATTCCCATGGCCATGTCACAGTAACCGCTGAAATCAAAATACAGCTGGAAGGTGTAAGCCAGCATGACCAGAAACGCGTCTGTGGAGCTGAGTATCTCCACCTGGGCATACCCCCAGTTTACCGGCCCCGCAAAAAACTCAGCCAGGATGACCTTCTTAAACAGTCCCACGGCCAGTATCATCAGTCCCTCTGCCATATTACGGGAATCTGCCTTCAGGCGGGAGGGGTCCTTAAGCTGGGGAATGAACTCTCCGTGCAGGAGAATGGGTCCCATGGCTATCTTGGGAAAATATACGGTAAACAGGAAATAATCCCAAAAACTGTAATCTCCTGTCTCCATGCGGAAGGAGTCAACCAGCCACGCAATCTGCTGGAAGGTAAAAAAGCTGATCCCCACCGGAAGGAGAAGCCTTGTAAAGGCAATGTCCTTACCCAGAAACGTGTTCAGGTTCTCTATAAAGAAATTCGTGTATTTAAAGTAAAAAAGCAGGGCCAGATTGGCGCATATGCCAAATACCAGACTCCTGCACGCCAAATCCCAAACCCATCCTCCTGCCGGGCCTGACGCTCTTTTTACCATCCGTCCTGCCGGGCGTCTTACCATTTCCTTTGGCTGTCTCCTTATTTCCTTCTCCTGCCAGCACCCTGGAAACAGCCCAGTTAAATACCGCGCTTCCCACCAGCAGTCCCAGATACCATGGATTCGCGTAGGCGAAAAATACCAGGGACATGGCAGCCAAAAATCCTCTGGCCCATGTATGGCGCTTCATCCGGCAAAGCCCGAAATATCCTGCCAGCACAGCCGGGAGGAATAATAATAAAAATAAATATGAATTAAACTGCATGTATCGTTTCGTTTCCTTTATCTCTGGTTTCTATAATTGTTTTCTATGTCTGGTTTCCTGTTATTTCATCATCTTCTGCAGGGTCCTGCAAAGCTCCTCCACCGTGGCGTCGCTGTCGCCCCGGCGGATATCATCCACCACGCAGCTCTTGATGTGGCGCTCCAGAAGCACCTTGTTAAAGCTGTTAAGGGCGGCCTGGACCGCTGCCACCTGGGTGATGATATCCACGCAGTAGCGCTCGTCCTCCACCATGGACTTGATACCCCTTATCTGCCCCTCTATCCGGTTCAGCCGGTTCATGAGACCGCGTTCTTCCGTCACTTCCCTGTGTTTATGGCGGCAGGTGCAGCCTTCTTCCTGATTCATGTGATCCTCTCCTTTTACCTTACTGTTCCTGGGGGAAACCGCCCCTGTTCCGGACAGGAACGGTTTCCCCCAGGTCTTTTAAGACCTGTGCTACAGCTTCAGATTCCTGAGTCTTAAGGCATTTCCCGCCACACACACTGAGCTTAAAGACATCGCAAATCCTCCCAGCATAGGGCTTAAAAGCGGGCCGCCCAACAGGTACAGCACTCCGGCTGCCACCGGGATTCCCAATGAGTTATAGAAAAACGCCCAGAACAGATTCTGCTTTATATTCCGGATGGTTGCCTTGCTCAATTTGACAGCCCTGTAGACATCCATCAGGTCAGATTTCATCAGCACCACATCCCCTGACTCCAGGGCAATATCGCTGCCGTTTCCAACCGCACAGCCCACATCCGCCTGTACCAGCGCAGGTGCATCGTTGATGCCGTCACCTACCATCATAACTGTTTTTCCCTCATTCTGCAACCGGTTTACCACCTGTGCCTTATCTTCCGGAAGCACCTCAGCCACCACCTGGTCCACATGGGCCAGCTTACCGATGTACTGGGCCGTTTTCTCATTGTCACCTGTGACCATGTAGACGGTCACTCCCAGACCCTTTATTTTTTCCACTGCCTCCACACTGGTTTCCTTAATTGTATCGGCCACACACACGATTCCGGCCAGACGTCCGTCTATCACAACATACATGGGAGTCTTTCCTGTATTGGCGTACTCTGAGGCTGTCTTTTCCGTATCCTGGGATACAGGCACATGGAGGTGGTCCAGGAGACGCCGGTTGCCCACTGCCACCTTCCATCCCTTCCAGGTGGTGATGATGCCTGCCCCGGTGATGCTCTCAAATGCTTCGGGCATGGCCAGGTCCATCTGCTTCTCCCTGGCGGCGTTTACAATGGCCTGGCCCAGGGGATGTTCCGACATCTGTTCACAGGAAGCAGCGATTCCCAGAAGGTGCTCCTTTTTCTCGTCGTCAGAGGCCTGAGGTTCCCTGGCGCTGTCCTTGGAAGCACTGCCTTCCCGGTTCTCACCCGCGGCAGGCAACACTACATTTACATCGGTCACCTTGGGCTTTCCCTCTGTGATAGTCCCTGTCTTATCCAGTATGACAGCATCCACCTTATGGCAAATCTCCAGGGCCTCTCCGCTTTTAATCAAAATACCGTGCCCGGCTCCCACTCCGGTTCCCACCATAATGGCCGGGGGCGTGGCAAGCCCCAGTGCACAGGGGCAGGCAATGACCAGTACGGCCACGAATATGGACAGCACAAAGGAAAGTTCCTTTCCTCCCAATATCCACCACAGCAGGGCCGCCACCAGGGCAATTCCCATGACTGCGGGAACAAAGTATCCGGCCACCTTATCCGCCAGCTTGGAGATAGGGGCCTTCTTGCCCTGGGCATCCTCGATCATCTTAATGATTTTAGACAGGGTGGTATCGCTTCCCACATGGGTCACTTCTACCTCCATGGCTCCATTGTAATTCATGCTTCCGCCGATCACGCTGTCCCCCGGCTGTTTCTCCACCGGGATGCTCTCTCCGGTAAGCATGGATTCATCCACGCTGCTGCTGCCCTGTATAAGTATACCATCCAGGGGTATCCGGCTGCCCGGTTTTATAAGGATATGCTGACCCACAGACACCAGGGAGGTCTCCACTTCCCTTTCCATGCCGTTCTCATAGAGAATAGCTGTGTCCGGCGCCAGCTCCATGAGCTTGCGTATGGCCTCAGATGTCTTTCCCTTACTGCGGCTCTCCATGAATTTGCCCAACATGACCAGGGTGACCACCACGGCCGCCGACTCGTAATACAGCTGGTGGGCCTTCATGTGATCTCCGGGAATGCCAAAGGTCATCACAAGGCTGTAGATAAATGCGCTCCCCGTACCAATGGCCACCAGGGAATCCATGTTGGGATTGCCCTTAAGCAGGGAACGGATGCCTACCAGATAGAACTTACGTCCGCAAATAAGAACCGGTACGGTCAGTATCAGCTGGGCCAGGGCAAAATTGAGAGGATTCTTATCCATCTGCATGAACGCCGGCAAGGGCAGGGTAAAGGGCAGCATATGACCCATGGAAATGTAGAGCAAAGGCACCGCAAAACAGATAGCGGTAACCACCCTGCGCTTCACAGCCTCCAGCTGTTCCTCCTGCTGCTGCCATTCCTCTTCTTCCTTTTTCTTGTTCTGTTCTTCCTCCACAATCAGGCTGGCAGAAAAACCCGCCTTGGATACCTTCTCACAAATCATTTCAGGTGTCACCTGACTCTCGTCATAGGTAATCACCATGCGGTTGGTCGTCAGATTCACATTACTGCTCTCCACACCGTTTAACTTTCTCGTAACACGCTCCACTGCGCTGCTGCATGCGGCACAGGACATTCCGTCTATATGATATTGCTGCGTAGTCATATGTTTCACTCCTCCCTTATACCCCGCCTGGGTATATTGCAATTATAGAGCACTAACCGCATATTGTCAATAGGTAGTATGCCCGGAATGAAAAAATTTACTATATTTACTGATTCAGCAAAATTTATGATTACTCAAAAACAGACAGATGCACGGCGGGGATAATCTTGTATCCCTGGGTGCATCTGCCTGTTTTCTTATATGTCTACTTTTTTGCTTCCTCATCCCAATCCGTATTTCAAATCCAGCCCCGGCCGTCACGGCCTCCCCGCTTTTTACGTCTACGCTTTCTCCTGTGGTAAAAATAACCATGGTGGTCAGATCTTTTCCAGACTTCCTCACTTCCTCCAAATCCACGTCCACCAGACAATCTCCCCTGCGTACCTTCTGTCCCTGGGAAACATGAAGGCGGAATCCCTTTCCTCCCAGTTCCACGGTATTGATACCAATGTGAATCAGGATTTCCATTCCATTCTCCGTGTTGTCCCGTCTGCCGGTGAAAGGATACGGCCGCTGGTAAGCTCCACCGCAAAACCGTCTCCCAGCACCCTTCCAGCAAATACCTCATCCTTTACCTGGTCCAGAGGCAGAATATGTCCGTCTGCCGGAGAAACCATATCATATACTGCTTCCCCTGTTATTTCACCCGGCATTTCACCGGCATTTTTTCCTGTCAACTGATTTTCCCGGAACGCTGGGTCATGGGGTTCTCCGTCCGCTTCCAGCACCTCCTGTGGAATTCCGAAAAGGCATGTAAGGAAAAAACAGCATGCAACGGAACATATGGAAATGATGAAATACCACATCAGCTGGTTTCCCTTGTATATATACATCAGATATGAGGGAAGCACCGCCAGTCCATAGGAATTTGACTGTATTCCCAGCACGGACAAAAGCGCTGCCCCCAGGCCGGACGTAAACAGCATGATGACAAGGGGACGGAGATTGTAGCGCAGCTGGATTCCAAACAGCACCGGTTCACTGATTCCGAACAGCTGGGACAGCATGGCCCCGATGCTGGTGGATTTTACGCTCTGTTTCCTGGATTTCACAAAAAAGGCAAGGCAGGTTCCCACGTTGGCAAAACCGTACATGGCGCATAAGGTAATGACAGGGTTAAATCCGGTATTGGCCAGCAGAGAGGTCTCTATCATGGTATAGGTGTGATGGAGTCCTGTAATCACCAGCAGCGGATAGGTGGCTCCAATCAGGAATCCTCCTATGCCAAAGGGCAGGTGCACCAGCATCTCCACAATGGTTACCAGCTTAAGCTCCACCACATGCATGACGGGGCCGATTCCCAGCATCACCACCAGAAATGTTCCCAGCATCACCAGAAAGGGAGTCATAATCAGGTCCAGGGCATTGGGCATAATTTTTCTCAGCTTTTTTTCCATGGAAGCCCCCAGAAACGCTGCCAGGATAGCTGTCAGAACGCTTCCCTGACAGCCTACAATGGGGATGCGTGAAAATGCCATCACTGCCTCCACGCCGCTGCCAGGAGTAGCCACCGCATATGCGTTGGGAAGGCTGGGGGATACCAGCATAAGTCCGATGACCAGGCCGATGACCGGAGTTCCTCCAAACACCTTGAAGGCCGACCAGCATATAAGGGCCGGAAGAAAGGCAAAGGCAGTCTCTGTGAGCACGTTCACCAGGGTCACCACATAGTCCGGTATGATGGATGCGGACAGGCCCAGAAGGCCCAGCACATTGTCATTGAACACACAGCCCTTAAGTCCCAGGAACAGACCGGTAGCTGCAATCACCGGAATGATAGGAATAAAGATGTCGCCCAGCATGCGCATCATGCGCTTGACGCCCTTTTGCTGGTTCTTTACCAGTTCATCCTGTTCCTGCTTGGACAGGGTATTGAGCCCCAGCCCTTCCATCTCCCCATAGACCTTATTCACAATCCCTGTGCCCAGGATAATCTGGTACTGGCCGGCGTTGAAGAAGGTTCCCTTGACCATCCCTATTTCCTGAAGCTTCTTTTCGTCAATCCGCTCCTTATCCTTTACTATCAGTCTGAGCCTTGTGGCGCAGTGGGTGGCTGACAATATATTGTCCTTTCCCACCGCCTCCACTATCCGTCCTGCCGCATCCCTGTACTGATTCCCTTCCATCACGATTCCCTCCGCATTCTAACAGCTGCCCTTTAAAAGCAGCGCCTGATATGGTTCCAAATAAAGCGTTCCGTCCTCTATGCCGGTTCTATTACCGGCGGTTTCTTTGCCGGCTGTCTTTTTGTCAGCTGTTTCCCCATTAAACATCATTCCGTCCATTGCCTCCCGGTCATTGGCCCATATGCATCCTGCACTGATTCCCGGCAGTCTCTCCACCGTCCCTGTACCGCTGAAATTAAAGTAACACCAGATAACCGTATCCTCTGTTCTTCTCTCATAGGCAATTACATGTTCGCTGCACGCCAGAGGACGTATGGCGCCGTATACCAGGCAGTCCCTCCAGGGTCCCCACTGTCTGAACCGAATCATGGAGCGGTAAAACTCCAGTATGCTGTCCCTGTCCCCTTCCTGGGTTTTTGCGCTGTTCTCCGGATATTCCCGGCTCATGGGCAGCCATGGCGCTGTTCCATGGGAACGGAGTCCTGGCATTATCGCGGCTTCTCAGGTTGATGATTTGAAGCGCCTCCTCTTCACTGAAGCCTTCCTCCAGGGAACGGTGGTACTGGTCTATGCTGGATATATCGTTAAATGCATCCAGGGAACTCCGTTCAAAATTCACCATTCCCAGCTCCTGCCCCTGGTACAGGAAGGGGGTTCCCCTCAGGAAGAAATACATGGCTGCCAGCATCTTGACAGCACTGGGATTTTCTGCTGCTTCCTTCAGATATTTGGTTGCCGCTCTGGGCTGATCATGGTTTTCGATGAAGTTGGCCCCCCATCCATAGGTCTGGACAGCCATCTGGCTTGCCATGATTTTATCCTTAAGCTCTTTCACCGTCCATTCCCTTCGCTTAAACCATTCGCTGCCCGAGGCTATATCTAAATCCGCATAGCGGAAATCAAATATCATGGAAAAATAACCGTTCCTTCCGATGAAATCCCCCAGTCCTTCATAGGGAACGCCAGGCGCCTCCGCCACAGTCACACATCCATGCCTGTCAAAGGTTTCCCGCTTCAGTTCATTGAGAAATTCCCCGATTCCCGGCTGGTTCCTGGAAGCCTTGGTGCATTTGGCCCGTCCGTCTGCCCCGTCCGGCTCTTGGTCTGCAAAGGTCAGGTCTTTCTTTATAAAGGTAATGGCGTCGATGCGGAATCCGGCAATTCCCCTCTCCAGCCACCAGTTGACCATCTCATACAGCTTCTTCCGAAGGGTTTCATTTTCCCAGTTTAAGTCCGGCTGTTTCTTCCCGAATGCATGGAAATAATATTCGCTGCGTCCTTCCACCTTTTCCCACACACTGCCTCCGAATACAGAACGCCAGTTATTTGGTTCCCTGTCCCCCTTCTTAAATATATAGTAGCCGTGTTACTCCCCTTCGGGATCCTCCAGGGCCTGTCTGAACCATCGGTGCTCATCCGAGGTATGGTTGATAACCAAATCCAGTATGATTTTGATTCCCATATCTCCCGCCCGCTCTATGAGCTCATCCAGTTCCTCCATGGTTCCGAATTCAGGGGCCAGTGCACAGTAGTCGGACACATCGTAACCATTGTCATCCATGGGAGACTGGTATATGGGGCAGAGCCACAGCATAGTAATCCCAAGCGCCTTCAGATAATCCAGCTTTTCCAAAATCCCCCGTATATCCCCTATACCATCGCCGTTGCTGTCCTTAAAGCTTCTGGGATAAATCTGATACACCACCTCTTCCTTCCACCACGGTTCCTCCGGCCTGATTCTTAACTGCTCTTCTGCTCTCATCTAATCCTCTCCTTCTCCCGATAAATTTTGTATAATATCACTCTGCCTGATATATCCCTGCCCATATCTCTCTGCCTGATATATCCCTGCCCAACATCTCTCTTCCCGGTAAAACCTCACTCGATAATTCCCCGCGGGGGATTTCTTACCAGTTCCCTGTATATCCCATCACCGGAAGCCGGCCTGCACAGGGAATCCGCCCATTGCTTCAGCTCCTCATCCCCGTCTTCCATGGCCACTCCGATTCCCGTTGTCCGAATCATATCCACGTCATTCTTTCCGTCCCCAAAGCTCATGGTATCTTCCAATCTTATTCCATTGCGCCTGCACCACCAGCGTATGGCCTGCCCCTTGGTGCAGCCCGCAGGCTGGAGCTCCAGATATCCCCATTTTCTGATTTTGCCGTCCGTGGGGGCGGACTGCTGGACGACAGCGCCCCATCCCGGAACCGTTGCACACACGGCCTCCCAGTCCTCAGGCCGGCACCACAGACAAAATTTGTGTATGTGATCCGGGCTGTGCATATACTCTTTAAGGGTATCTTCATATGGGATACTGTTTTCCTTCTCCCGTTTCCTTATTTCCTCTGCTCCCAGTCCCTTTAGCTTGCCGATAAAGTCCTGTCTAAGCAGCACTGCCGCAGCCCTGTTCATGAATATACGCTCCTGGGACTCCATGGCAAAAGGCAGTTCCCTTGTTAACAGGTATTCCTGAATCCGTTCTGTTTCCGGTTTTTGAAAATAACTTTTCTTCTGCACATATCCGTTTTCCGCGATCAGACAGCCTCCTCCGGCTATGATGCCGTCTGTATCCATGGACAGGATTTCCTCCTGAATGGAAGCCAGATTCCGCCCCGTGCATATCAGTATCCGGATTCCCCTTTCCCTGCACATGCGGACCGCTGTATACGCGCTTTGGGGCACGCCGCTGCATTCGTCCCTGAGTGTGCCGTCTATGTCCAAGAAAATTGCCTTAACCATTTTCCCTACCTTCCTTATCTGTGTGACCTCATTCTAGCAAAAAACAAAGGCCCCGGCAATAGCCTGGACCCGCTTAAAATCTTTGTACACTTATAGTACATTTTTTCGATTTTTGAATATTTGTAAACATGTTAAAAATGCTTATTTCAGAGATTTACAGGGAGTCCAACCGGCGTTTCAGGAACTCCTGGTATGCCAGATACAGATATTCTATCAGAATAAAATAGGGGGTGGATATCTCATATTCAACCCCGTATCTGGCCGGCAGGGTGATGGAATGGATATAGAGATTCTCATCACAGACAGATGCCAGTGTATTATTGCCCAGCCGGGTAATAGAAAGGGTGGGCACTTGTCTCAGCCGCAGTTCCCGGGCCAGACTTACCGTGGCCTCAGACTCCCCGGTCAGTGATATGATGACTGCCATGTCCCGTTCCGTCATCATAGTCTGGGCTGAGCCGCTGCCATAGAGAAATCCCCGCCGGGCCCTGTACAGCTTTTCAAAGAGGGAATCCAGGCCGCGGCCAATCAGCTCATCCATCATTTTGTGGTAACTGTCTGTCACCGTATTAAGCAGCTCTTCCCCAGGCCCCAGGGCTTCTTCTGTTTCCTGCTCCTCCAGTCTGAGACTGGCCTTCAGCTCCCCGTATCCCGCCAAACCGTTCTTCTTTGCAAAACGCACCAACATGGATTCCGACACATGACAGCTTCCGGCAAATTCTGTTATGCTCTAATTTTTATTGAATGCTTCTTCCAGTCTCATGGCCCTTCCTCTCATATTCCAGGTAATTTACCGACAGCATGTCTAACAGGATGTAGAAGGCAGCCACCATCTCATATCCCGGCTCCCCGCCTCCGCTTATCATTCTGGTTCCGGCATAGAGATTGTACCGGCACATCCGGGCCATGGTATTATTGGTCCAGCGGGTAATGGACAGGGTTTTTATTTCCCTGCACTGGACAAAACGCAGTACCTGTACGCCGTTTTCCGATTCCCCCGACAATGAGATGGCCACAAACAAATCGCCGGACTTAAAATACCGGGAAGCGTACTCCACCTCCCCGTAATCGAATAAATCAATGCAGCACTTTCCAAACATCAGGAAAATACGTTTGAATTCCTCCCCAATGGCGGCCCGGATGCTTTCCCCGTGCCATAGGGATATATGGTCCCCGCCTCATGGATGGCCTCCAGCATCACGCTGTAGTCGTACTCCCTAAGGCCGTCCACCATGCGGTGGTAGTTGGATATGATTTCCTCCATATCCAGGCAGGCCAGCTCCTGCATCCCGGCCCGTTCTTTCAGTAAAAGCCTGAACTCAGCAAAGCCGCCGATTCCCAGTTTTTTAAACAGCCTGATCAGGGTTGTCCTGGACACATGGCAGAAGGCCGCCAGTTCCGTGCTGTTCATACCGGCAGACTGCGCCTTGTTCCGTAAAATCCGATTCAGAACCTCCCTGTCATTGGCCGTCAGACGGTCGTAGCTTTCATTGATTCTGTATTCCAGGTTCATGGCTGTCTCCTTCCCTTGGACTCCTTCACTGCGCCTTCGTTACCCCAACTACACTGTAAAGGAAAATGACCCGGATGTCAATGACCCCTGCCGGGTACTTGACCGGGCAGGGGCATGGCGGCGGTGCAGCACCGTGTAACCCCCTGCGTCGTATTCTCTTTTATTGCCAGACAGGGTTGTGGGGAGTAATTTTCATAAGACACACAGAATCCCCCATCTTTATACTTTTCAGTAACTCAACATCCACTTTACAGGCAAACGCTTGTTCAAAAAGGACCTTGCTGTAGCCGGTAGTACACTGGCACCATGCGGCTGTCTCTAATCGTTCCACCTCGGCAAGCATAGGCCCGCCGCCTTTGCCTTCTCTGAATTTGTAAATTCTTCTATACTAGCAGCTCCTGCCATCAGCTCCTTTACAAGCACAAGCTTTTCGTTCATTCCGTAACCGCATTGACAGTTCATTCGTATTTCCTTGACATCCTCTGATTCAAATTTATTTTCCAGACGCCGCATAACAGACTTCACCCAGTCAGAATTACTTTCCGTATGAGCGGCCTTCTCACAGCCGTATACCACTTCACCAGCCACATCTGCATTGCTTTTTGCTCTGACAGCTTCATACATTACTTTCTCCTGCACTTTTCTTATATCAAACATATTTTCCTCCGTATTTATCTTGTACCAATTTCTATAAAGGCTTAATACTTCTTATATTATAAAAAGAAAGCGCGCTACCCGCTTCTGAATTCTTGCTGTTATGAAATTGGGATGTACAAATCCATTATAACGCTGTGATTATCCCGGTCAAAGCGGCGATAAATATTGAGTCCATATCTCCGCGTCATCTTATAACCACTTTGGGGAAACCAAACGCTGAAAATCCCCTCCAGTGTTTCAAAGATGTCTTTGATCTTTCCATCGAAATGATATACGATCCATTGGCCGCCGCTGATCCGCATAACATTACTTAGCCCACAATCCGGTTCCACAGTCATACAAATATCGCAGATACATTGCAGCGGGCTGGTAATAGCAGGGTCATTAAAAAACCGCTCAACCAAAAGCGTCTTTTCATTCAAAAAATCCTTGTACTTATCTAAAAACTGATACCAGTTTTTTTCAAGGTCCGCATAAGTTCCAATAAAACGTTCATACAGCACAAACAGATCCTCCTGCTTCTGGACTTCGATTTGTGCGGTATATTCCTCCGCTGTTTTAAAATGGACAATCCGCTCTGAGGAAAAGGGAAGAGACATACTGCGGGTGGGTATTGACTGCCTAAACATAGATGGCGGGGTATCATGGTGCTGTCTGAATACGGAGCTATAATTGGACGCACTATATCCGTAATCCAAACCAATGTCTGTGATTGCTTTTGCTGGGTTGAGTTTCATGTCGATTGCGCTTTGGTCAATTTTACAGCGCTTGATAAATGCATAGACACTTTCGCCGGTTTCTTCCTTGAAGATTCGGCTGAAGTGGTATTTCGATATAAAAAAATGAGCGGCTACTGTATCAAGGGACAAATTTTCATCTAAATGTTTCATAATATAATCAATGCTCTGATTGATAAGTTTTTTTCTATCCATATACCATTCCCTAATGCTTAAAAGCATCATTAATCTTTTCCTTACAAGTAACCGCTGTCAGATATAGTATACAGCTGTTCTAAATGATTGACAACGCCTGTAAAATCCGTTCTTTAACAGCCTGCCTCAAATTCTCCGGTTCCAGGATAGTTACATTCCCACCAAAGGATAGCAAAAAGCTGTAAAGCCATTCAGAATCCGGTAATTGCGTTTCTACTATGATGTTATCATCCTGCCGAATCATAGTATCATCTTCAAAAGCATCATATAAACGATATGCTACCGACTTATTAAACATTAGCCTTACCTTGAGCAGAGGCCCGTAATTCCCATCCAGCGTAAAATATGGAGCTTCCTTTTCAGGAGAATATTCAAAGAGTTCTTCTGTCAGTCCAGTCTTTTTCATGCGGGAAAGCCGAAACACACGCGGTTCTTGTCTCATGAGACAATATCCGGCCAAGTACCATGCACGGCAGCGATAAATGAGTTTCGCAGGTTCAACAGTTCGTACCGTCATTTCACCTTTGGCACTATAATATTCAAAGTGAATACGCCGCAGCCCGGTAATAGCTTTACGAAGTATTGAAAATAGTTCCTTATCTCTGTGAACCGTTTCGGCTGTTCCCCAGCGTGTTAAGTCAACATCAATCCAATCGCGGTCCTGGCTCATAAATAGCGCGCCTAATTTTAGAAGAACAGGGTCAATATCAGGATATTGAACAGCTCCCAGCCCTTGCAGCGCTAAAAGTATTTCAGCCTGCTCTGTCTTTGAAAGCGTTACTTTATCTAACCGATATCCCTCCAAAAGATAGATACCGCCCTTACGGCCTCCCTGCATGTAGATTGGAATACCAGCAGCACTCATTGTATCTATATCACGGTAAATGGTCCGTACTGAAACGCCAAATTCTTCTGCAAGTTCTGGTGCAGTAACCCGCTCATTGTTTAGCAGAATATATAAAATACGGAAATGGCGCCCTTCATGCATTTTTGCCCCCAATCTTTTTCGGCTTGACTTTAACGCCTACCAGTCGGATCAGGTCAGGCAGTTCTTCATCACTTATAACCGAACGATTAAGCCAACCGCCGTCTGCACCGCAGGCATATCGGTTAAGCCAGCTTGCTTGTATTTCCGGCAACAATTCGCCAAATATGGAATCAACCTCCTGAGCGCCTTTATCGTTGATAGAAATAGTACAGCAAAAACCGCCTTCTTCAAAAAACACATACAGCAGCAACGACTTTTTATGAGAATACCGGAAACTCCAGCCATATTCATTGCCGAAGGGAAACCTTATTTCGCGGCTTACATCGTACCGCTCTCTTAGCATTTCCTCAAAGCGCATTAAACGCTTCCAAGCCTCAATGCCCATAAAAATCC
>OAUK01000598.1_pt1 | contig 14944 bp, 5 predicted proteins | sample 1495131 | NCBI WGS metagenome assembly OAUK01 (sample SAMEA2580009, study PRJEB22360) | human gut metagenome | biome: human gut; feature: human-associated habitat; material: faeces | place: Denmark | collected 2008/2010 | reverse complement strand
CTTTTGCCGATCCGGTTAGGGACGCCCAAGGAGAGTCCCCCCCCTGCCATATTGGCTGCCGCCCGCCGTCCGTCGCCCATGGCAAGAATCACGGTGGCCCCACCGCGCACGATGTCACCACCGGCGTAAATCTCCGGTCGCGAACTGCGCATCTGTTCATCTACGACTATCGTGTTTTTGCGACCAAGTTCGAGTCCTTCTATGGATTTGGGAACAAGTGGATTGGGACTTACGCCGACTGCCACCACCACCTGATCACATTCCAACTTGACGGTTTCACCCGTTGTCTCCGGCCTACGACGACCGGAGGAGTCGGGCTCTCCCAAGGCCATGACATCAAGAATAACTCCATTAATGCGCCCGGCCTCATCGGCCGTGTATTCTTTGGGATTATGGAGTGTGAGGAAACGTATACCTTCTTCCTTGGCATGTTTCACCTCCTCAAGGCGTGCCGGCATTTCTTTTTCAGAGCGACGATAGACGAGCGTTACATCTGCCCCAAGGCGTTTGGCCGTGCGACAAGAGTCCATCGCTGTGTTGCCGCCCCCCACAACAATCACTTTTTTGCCAATATTGATGGGCGTATCCGTTTCGGGATTGGCAGCATCCATGAGATTGACACGTGTGAGATATTCGTTGGACGACATGACATTGATGAAGTTCTCTCCGGGAATACCCATAAAATTGGGCAGTCCGGCACCGGAGCCCACAAAGATTCCCTTAAATCCTTTGCTTTGCAATTCGGCAATAGAAATGGTTTTGCCGACAATGACATCGGTCTGGAAATGGACTCCCATCTTTCGCAGATTGTCAATTTCGACATCGACGATCTTGTTGGGGAGTCGAAATTCCGGAATGCCATATTTCAAGACACCCCCTATCTCGTGGAGAGCCTCAAACACATAAACGTCAAAACCGCGCTTGACCATGTCGCCGGCAAAGCTCAAACCGGCCGGCCCCGAACCGACAACAGCCACCTTGATGCCATTGGCCGGGTCCACATCGGGTAAGGCCATGCAGCCACTTTCCCGCTCATAGTCGGCCGCAAAACGTTCAAGATAACCTATGGCCACGGCCGGTTCGTTCATCTTCAGATGGATGCACCGGCTCTCGCACTGCTTCTCTTGAGGGCAAACGCGCCCACATACGGCGGGTAGAGCAGAAGTTTCTTTCAGCACCTTGGCTGCATTGAGTATTTCCCCACGCTCGATATTTTTGATAAACGAAGGAATGTTTATGTTGACCGGACAGCCTTCGACACATGAGGGTTTGGCACAATCCAAACAACGCTTGGCCTCTCTCATGGCCAACTCTTTAGTTAGGCCCTTGTTCACCTCTTCCAGACGGGTCTTAGCGCGATAGACCGGATCCAGTTCCGGCATTGTGACGCGCTCAATGGCAGTACGCTCTTTAGGCTTCATGCTTTTTCGTAAGGCGACACGCCATACCGCATTTCGGTCAGTGAGTGACTGTCCGTCACTCTCTGCCTCCGTAGAGTGGGGGCTGCCGACAGTTGCATTAGCGTCGCTGTGGAGCGTGTCGCCGGCTTGGCCGGCCTGTCGGGCAAGTTCCGGATGATAGTGCTCCAACTCTTCTTGCTCCACACGCTTGAATGTGCCCATGCGACTGAACATCTCATCCCAGTCAACAAGGTCACCGTTAAATTCCGGCCCGTCAATGCACACAAACTTGGTCTTGCCGCCTATCGTCAGGCGGCAGGCACCGCACATCCCCGTACCGTCAACCATAATCGTGTTGAGGGACACATCGTTGGGGATACCATATTTTTTGGCCATGAGCGAGCAGAACTTCATCATGATGGGTGGACCGATGGCCAATACCTTGTCTACGTGCTCTTCATTGAAGATCTTTTCCATGCCCACAGTAATGACACCCTTTTCGCCGTATGAGCCGTCATCGGTCATGATAATCACCTTGTCGGAATATTTCTCCACCTCATCAACCATGATGACCAGGTCTTTTGTCCTGCCGGCCAATACCGATACCACTCTGTTTCCGGCCTGTTTGAATGCCGTCAGTATGGGAAGAATGGCGGCAATACCGATTCCGCCTCCTGCACAGAGCACCGTACCGTAATTCTCTATGTGCGACGGCGTACCGAGGGGGCCCACGATGTCTTGCACCTCATCTCCCACATTGAGTCGGCAGAGCTTGAGGGATGACAGGCCGACGGTCTGGATGACGAGTGTCAGTGTGCCTCGCTGCGCGTCAGACTTGGCTATGGTATAAGGAACCCGCTCACTCTTTTTGTCTACACGGACAATGATGAAATTGCCGGGCTTGCAACTCTTGGCTATCAACGGTGCTTCAACCTCGATGCAATAGACCTTTTCGGAAAACTGCTCTTTTCGGATAATCTTGTTCATAATGTTTTTCGGGTTGTGGAGATTATTAAAAAGGTCCCTAAGAGAATGCCAAACTGCGTGTCTGCCACACGTGACGAAAAAGTAGCAGAGTGAGGCTAAAAGCCCTCCATTCTCTTAGGAACCCCTCTTATGTTAGTTTATGAAACTTGGCGTGAGAACTGCTTAGAAGTTCTTGTCGTCGAGCATTTCAAAACCGCAGTAGGGAACCAACACCTTCGGCACACGGATGCCTTCGGGCATCTGGTTGTTCTCAATGATAGTGGCCACAATGCGCGGTAGGGCGAGTGCCGAACCGTTCAGGGTGTGACAAAGTTCTATCTTCTTGTCGTCGGAGTGGCGGTAGCGGCACTTCAGACGATTGGCCTGATAGCTTTCAAAATTGGAGACGGAAGAAACTTCCAACCAACGCTGCTGTGCCGCACTCCATGTCTCGAAGTCGTAACAAATGGCAGAGGTAAAGCTCATGTCGCCACCGCACAGGCGAAGGATGTGGTAGGGTAGTTCCAACTTCTGCAACAGACCTTCTACGTGATTGAGCATTTCGTTGAGACTATCATAAGAATGTTCAGGAGTGTCGATGCGCACTATCTCCACTTTGTCAAATTGGTGCAGACGGTTGAGTCCGCGCACATCCTTACCGTAACTTCCGGCTTCGCGGCGGAAGCAGGCCGAATAGGCACAACGCTTGATGGGGAGTTCTTTCTCGTCGAGTATCTCGTCGCGGAAAATGTTGGTTACCGGCACCTCGGCAGTCGGTATGAGGTAGAGATCGTCCAAGTTGGCATGATACATTTGGCCTTCCTTATCGGGCAACTGTCCTGTGCCATAGCCCGAAGCTTGATTGACGACAAACGGGGGCTGTACCTCCAGATAGCCTGCTTTGCGTGCTTCTTCAAGGAAAAAAGCTTCAAGGGCACGTTGGAAACGGGCCATCTTGCCAAGATAAACGGGGAATCCGGCTCCCGTGATTTTCACGCCCAAGTCGAAATCCACAAGATTGTATCTCTTCAGAAGATCCCAATGGCAGAGTGCATCGGCAGGCAATTCAGGTTTCTCTCCGCCCTCTTTCACGACAACGTTGTCGCACGCATCCTTACCTTCGGGCACGTCCTCATGGGGAATATTGGGAATGGCGCAGAGCTGTTCCACCAGCTCTTTTTCCGCTTTTTCCTGTTCTTCTTTCAGCTCATTTGAAGTGGTTTTCAATTCAGCCACCTTCATTTTGACAGCTTCTGCCTCCTCATTTTTTCCGCTTTTCATCAAGGCACCGATTTGCTTTGACAATCTGTTGGCCTCTTGCTTGTTGAGGTCAAACTTCTGTTGGGCATCCCGACGCCGGGTGTCGATGGCCAAGACCTTTTCAATAGCTTCACGGGCTCCATCAAAGTGCTTTTTCTCAAGCCCTTTGATAACACGCTCGGTTTCCTCACTGATGAGTTTAAGTGTAAGCATAGCTTGTTAATATTTTTAATTACGTAATCTTTTTCTTGCTTGCAAAGATACAGTTTTTTTTGGAGAAAAATATCAAGGAGACGGTTAAATGCATGAATTCTATACAAATAAAAGGCGTGTTAAAGTTTGCCGGTTCACGCTTTTTTCGTATCTTAGCACCGGTTTATATCTTTATGCCTATGCAAGACGACGACTTCGACAAGCGGCCAAGCTCAAAATATTATCTTCTTTTATTGCTGTTCTCCCTGCTGTTGGGGTCATGCGGGCAGGGTGGAAAGGAACAACTCGCCCGCGGGGAGCGCGACTCGCTGCGCAAGGAGATGAGCCGCTATTCGCTGATGGGATATGCACTGCGCGACTCAAGCCAGTATCTTGCAGCTTCGGAGATGCACCAGCGTGAGCTCTCTTTGGCCCAGCAACTTGACGACACACTGATGGTGATCAACTCGCTCAACTCTTTGGGAGCCAACTATCGTCGTATGGGTATCTTCAACGAGGCACTCGACTATTACGGGCAGGTGCTGGTGATGATTCAAGGGGCGCGTTCGAAGGGCGATTCACGCTACCGCAAGTGTCAGGCTGTGGCCTACAACGGGTTGGGTAATGTCTACACCATGATGGGCAACTATGCCGATGCCGACAGTGTGTTGCGCATAGCGCTCGCCATTGAGACGGAACTGGGCAGCGAGAACGGGATGAATGTGGACAACGCCAACCTTGGACGCGTATTCGAATTGCGCGGCCAGCTCGACTCGGCATGGAACTACTACAACCGCGCTTTCTATCACAGCAAGCGCTACGGTTCGGCGTTGAGCCTGGCCTACTGCCATGTCAACTTCGGCCGTGTCTACGAGAAGCGGCACCAATATGCGAAAGCCATCAAAGAGTTCAACCTCGCCTTCGGACTCATCGACGGCAAGAAAGATCTCTGGTTGTGGTTGCAGCCTTGCATAGCCTTGGCACGCATACACATGCTTACAGGCGACCTGACCACCTCGGAAGGTTATCTGAGCGATGCGCTGAGGGTGGCCAAAAGCATCAACTCTACGGAATATCTGGTCGAGATATACGGGCTTTACTCGGAACTCTACCAGAAACGCGGAGACTATGAGAAGGCGCTGGACAACTTCACGCTCTCAACGAACTATGAAGACAGTCTGGTGGACATGAAAAAACTGTTCCAACTGCAAAACCAGCGCATCAATTATGCCCGCAAGCAAAAGGACATGGAAATGCTTCAGATGCACGTAGACTTGCAATCGGAACGCCAGTCGAAGGGGCTCATCATCACCATCCTCTTTCTGGCTCTCGCCGTCACGGGCAGCCTGCTGGCCACCTATTGGTATATCGCAGGGGCACGGCGACGGACGGCCGAGACGCTACGGAAGTTGAGTGTGGCGCGTGACCACTTCTTCACCAACATCACCCACGAGTTCCGCACGCCCCTCACCATCATCCAAGGCATCGGGGAAGAGCTGGCCGAGACCGACTTCTCCGGCTCCGAATCCACCGGCGAGTTGGAGAAAGCCATCCATCACAAAGCTTCTATCATCGTCAGACAGGGTAACAGTCTGCTGTTGCTCATCAACCAGATACTCGACATAGCCAAGCTCCAAACGGCCGTCTCCACGGCCCCCCAATGGCGGCACGGCGACATCGTGGGCTTCATCGGCATGGCTTGTGAGAGCTTTCAGGAACTGGCTTCGCGCAAAGGCATCACCATCGACTACCGCCCTGCGCAGCCCTCCTTGCCCATGGACATCATTCCCGACTATTTGCACAAGGTGGTGGGCAACCTGCTCTCCAACGCCATCAAGTTTTCTTTCAACGACAGCCGCATCATCCTCACCACGGATGTTGCCGACGAGCGGCTTGTGCTGCGGATCAGCGACGAGGGCATCGGTATGACCGGGGAGCAGAAAGCCCGGGTCTTCGAACCTTTCTACCAAGCCGATACCGAGAGCCGCAACATCGGTACGGGTGTGGGACTATCGCTCTTGAGGCTGGCCGTCACGGCGATGGACGGCACGGTGAACGTGGAGAGCGAACCCGGCAGGGGCACCACTTTTGAGGTGAAGATGCCTTTGCGTCATGCCGGTGGTGAGTGGGAGCCTATGGGATATGACGGTTACGGGTACTTCCTCGGCTCCGCAGGCGCGGAGGAAGAGCAACCACCGCAAGACGACAGTCTTGACGATGACTCGGCTACGCGTGTGCTTATCGTGGAAGACTCGGCTATGGTGGCCGAATACATCGGGCAACAGCTGGGTGGCGAATACCGTCTGTTCTATGCCGCCGACGGTGAATCGGGATGGGAGAAGGCCCTGCAACTGGTGCCCGACATCATTATCACCGATGTGATGATGCCCCGTTTGGACGGCTGTTCGCTCTGTCGGCGCATCCGTCGGTCAGACTTGCTCGGTCATGTGCCCGTGGTGATGGTCACAGCCAAGGTGACCCACGAAGACAAGATGCAGGGACTTGAGGCCGGAGCCGACGCTTATCTGGAGAAGCCTTTCCACGGAGACGAACTGAACCGGCGTGTGGAACGGTTGCTCGAACAGCAGCAACTCATGCGCAAGAAACTGCTTGCGGAATTGGAAAACTCACCGGTGGAGAAAATGGAGCAAGAGGGACAGGAAGAACAACAGGCCGAAGAGCGGAAAGGCGAGGTGCTGAGTGCGGTCAACAAACAGTATCTCGAGCGTTTCACCCGTGAGGTGGAAACCCAGCTCAAAGGCGGAAAAGTGGATGTAAGCCGGTTGGCCGAGGCTATGTTTGTGAGCCGGGCGCAACTCAATCGCAAGATTCGTGCCATTACGGGGCAGACCACCACGGGCTACATCGCCGACCTGCGTGTCAACAAGGCCAAGCTGTTGCTCAAAGAACATCCCGAGATGAGCATCTCCGAGGTGGCCTATCATTGCGGCATCGAAGACACTCCCTATTTCATCACGCTCTTCAAGCGCAAAACCGGACAGACGCCGGGAGCGTGGAGGGAAACTGTGAGTGAAGAGTGAGTTCGCTCTTTTAGTTTCCAAACAGGTCCGGTTCCATGATGTTGCCGGCGTAGGAATTGCGCCCCAAGTGTTCGTAGGCCAGCCGTGTAGCCATTCGGCCGCGGGGCGTGCGTTTGATGAATCCCTCCATGATGAGAAACGGTTCGTAGACTTCTTCCACCGTGCCGCTGTCTTCCCCGATGGCCGTGGCAATGGTGGATCCCCCCACCGGGCCGCCACGAAACTTGTCGATGATGGTGAGCAGTATCTTGTTGTCGATTTCGTCGAGCCCGTATTGGTCGATGTTGAGTGCTTGCAGCGCCATTTTCGCTATCACGGTGTCAATGGTGCCGTTGCCCTTCACCTGTGCGAAGTCGCGCACCCTCCGCAACAGCGAATTGGCTATGCGGGGTGTTCCCCGCGAGCGTCGCGAGATTTCGATGGCCGCTTCATCGTCGATGGGCACCCGCAGCAGGTAGGCCGATCGCTTGATGATGCGCATGAGGGTTTCGGGCGCATAGTATTCCAAGTGCATGTTGATGCCGAAACGGGCGCGTAGCGGAGCCGTGAGCATGCCGCTGCGGGTGGTCGCCCCCACCAGCGTGAAGGGGTTGAGGTCTATCTGTATGCTCCTTGCCGAGGGCCCCTTGTCGATCATGATGTCTATCCGGTAGTCCTCCATTGCCGAGTAGAGATATTCTTCCACCACGGGCGAGAGGCGGTGAATCTCGTCAATGAACAGCACATCGTTGGGTTCCAGCGAGGTCAGTATGCCCGCCAGGTCGCCCGGTTTGTCGAGCACAGGGCCCGAAGTGATCTTGAATCCCACGCCCAGTTCGTTGGCGATGATGTTGCTCAGCGTCGTCTTGCCCAGTCCCGGCGGTCCGTAGAGCAGGGTGTGGTCGAGCGGTTCGCCGCGAAACTTGGCCGCCTCGACGAATATCTCAAGGTTTTCCACCACCTTCTGCTGACCGTTGAAATCCTGAAAATGCACCGGTCGCAGTGCATTTTCAAACTCCTTTTCGGCCGACGACAGCGTCTCCTGCCTTATGTCGAAATCATCGTTCATGCTTTTTCCTCTTATTCTTTAGGCCTACAAAGTTAAGCCAAACTCTCGGATTATCAAAGCAAAAGCCCGTTTTTTCTTTCTCTTGCACAGTCGTGCGGCCCTTCCGTGGCCGGGGGTATGCACCCCTTTGCCCCCACGACTTTGTGGAACGGATAGCCGCAGAAGGTTGCCCGAATGTCCTCCGGATCCCCGCCGGGGCATATAGTGCGAAACATTAAAAGAAATGAAAATACACAACATGGAACGTGCGGGCAGCCGAATGGCGGAAACTGTGAGCTGCCTTGAAACGGCAAGAAAAGTGAAAACTCTCTCCCGCCGCAGCCCTTTCATCTTGCAAAAGGGCCACACTTGGAAGCTCATTCGGGCCGAACGACAACCTTGGAAAGGCCCTTTTGCAACACCGTTTGGGCCGAATGGCATTCCATAGCAGGAGAAAGCCCCCTTTAGGGGGAGTGGGGACTAAAAAAGGGAAACGCTCTCGCGCTTCCCTTGCTCATGCAAAGATACAAAATCTTCGGGCCGAATGCAAATCCTGCATGAAAAGGATTGACATCCCCCTTTTGTTTTTCCATTCTTGTCCGGCAGCCGGTATGTTTCCTTACTCCTCCTTCTGCTGCTGTCCTCCCCGCTTCATGTAGTCTCGCGGTGACATGCCGTAGAAGTTCTTGAAGATGGTGGAGAATGACGTGGCGTTGGGGAATCCGCAGGCCACCAGCACTTCCGTGATGTTCTGGTTGGGTGTTTGCAGCAGGCGGGCAGCCTGCCGGAGCCTGATGTTGCGGATGAAAGCGTGGGGGGTCTGGTTGGTCAGCTCTTTCATTTTGCGGTGCAGATGCACACGGCTGATGCCGGCTTCGGTGGAAATCATGTCTATGCTGAGGTCGGGATTGCTGAGGTTTTTGTTGATGACGGCCATGATGCGTTCCATGAGTTTGTCATCGGGCGACTCCACTTTCACGTGCAACACTTTCCCCTCTTGCGTCTCGCTGCCGTTGAACTTGTTGCGCAACAGTTCGCGTTGGTGCAGCAGATTGGTGATGGTGCGGCGCAGGATGTCCATGTTGAAAGGTTTGACGATGTAGGCATCTGCCCCGGTTTCGAGTCCTTCAAGGCGGTCTTCGTCACGGCTCTTGGCCGTGAGCAGAATCACGGGAATGTGATTGGTGTTGACGTTTGACTTGAGACGTGCGCAGAGCGTGTTGCCGTCCATCACCGGCATCATGATGTCGCTCACTACGAGTGACGGCATTTCCTTGAATACCGTGTTGAGAGCCTCTTGGCCGTTGGGGCAGAGCGTCACGCGGAAGTCCTTTTCCAGTTCCGCCTTCAGGTATTGGGCTATCTCGTCATCGTCTTCAGCGACGATGATGTGTTGTCGCTTGCGGTTGGAGAGCCGGTCGTTGAGAGCGTTCGGGTTGGGAGTCTCCTCTGGTCCCGGTGATCCGGGAAGCGGCTGTTCTGCTTCATTGTCCATCGCCTCGACAGCCTGCTCCGCCATCTCCTCGGGCTTGAGGTGGGCATTGCCCAGCGGTATGGTCACGACAAACTCGCAGCCACGGCCGTCGGGCAGGTTGCGGGCTTCGATGCTTCCGTAGTGCAGTTCCACGAGCGAACGGGTGAGGTCGAGCCCTATGCCCGTGCCGATGTTACGGTCGTTGGTCTCCGACGGCATCTGGTAGAAGCGTTCGAAGATGCGTTCGAGCTTGTCTTCGGGGATGGTGGCCCCGTCATCGCTCACGGCTATCCGGGCCTGCGTGTCGTCGTGGGAGAGCCGTATGTCGATGTTGCCGCCGGCATTGCAGAATTTGAAGGCATTGGAGAGCAGGTTCATCAGCACCTTGTCGAAGTTGCCGCGGTCTATCCATACGGGTAGCGTCTCGGCATCGTGACTGAACCGGAGATTGATGTTGCGGGCCTTCGTCTGGTGGAGAAAGAGCGTGTAGATGTCTCTGATGAAGGCCACAAGGTCGGTCTCCCGCATCTGCAAGCCCATCTGCCCTTTGTCTATCTTGCGCAAGTCCATCATCTGGTTGATGAGTGAGAGAATGCGCTCGGCATTGCGCCGTATGGTCTCGTAGACGCTTCGACGGTGTGCATCGGTGTCTTCCTTGATGAGTTGTTGCAGGGGCGAGACGATGAGCGTCATGGGCGTGCGTATCTCGTGGCTGATGTTCATGAAGAAGCGCAGCTTGGCCTCGCCCAGTTCTTCGGCATGGATGTGTTCCTGAAGGCGCAGGCGGTCTTCCTCCTTGCGGCGGCGGTATTGCAAATAGAGCCATACGAGAACGGCCAAGAGGAGCAGATAGACGCAATAGGCGGGTGTGGAGCGATACCACGGGGCTGCCACCACCACGGTAAATGTCTTCTCCTCGGAGGGCGCATTGTTGAGAATGGCCTTCACGCGAAACCGGTAGGTGCCCGGCGAGAGATGAGAGAAGGCTATCTCGTTGCTTCCCGGGCTGAGCCGTGTCCACTTGTCGCCATTGATGCTGTAGAGGTACACGATGTTGTCGGGGTCATCGTAGGTGAGCGTGGAGAGGTGTATGCTGAAGGAGTTGTCTTCATAGTCCATGTCGAAACGGTCGGAGTCGGGCCTTACGCTCACCTCGTTGCTGCCCACGGTGAGGCCTGTGATCTTCACCGTGGCTTTCCATTTCTGCGGCCGGATGTGTGCAGGGTCAAACCATGTGAGACCCCCCGTGCCTCCGAAGAGAAGCTGCCGTCCGTCGGACGAGAGGCAGGATGCACCGTCGGCAAACTCATTGCTCTGTAGCCCCTTGTCCACATAGAAACAGGCCACGCGCCCCGTTGCGAGATTGAGGCACCCCAGTCCGTGGTCGGTGGCTATCCACACGTTGCCCCGGTTGTCGGTCTCCACACCTGCCACACCATTGTCGGGCAGTCCGTCGGCCGTGGTAAAGACGCGGCAGGTGTGCCGTCTCGTGTCGTAAACGAACAGACCGTCGTTGGTGCCCAGATAGACCTTGCCGTCGCGGCCTTCCCTCACCACACGCGAAAAAGTGCCGTAGTTGGGGCAGTTGGAACCGAAGACCGACAGCCAGCTGCCTTTTTCGAGGTCGAGACAGCCGATCCCCACGGAGGTGGCCACATAGATGCGGTGACCGTCGCGCGACACGGCTATTTTGCCTACGTAGTCGTTTGCGAGACTGTTCATGCGCCGGTCGGTCTCGGCCCCGGCTTTCATGCGATAGTCCACCCGTTTCTGCGTCAATGGGTCAAGACACATGAGCCCCTGTCCCATGGTCCCCATCCATAGGCGGCCCCGCCGGTCTGCGGCGATGGAGAACACACTTAGCGGCCCGTTCACTCCCAGTTTGCAGGCGTGGTAGGCATCGTTGTCGGCCGTTACCCATCCACATCCCTCTTCGTAGGAGCCTAACCAGATGCGCCCCAAATGGTCTTCGGCGATGGAGAGGATGGTGCCCGGCACGGTGGTGTAGTGGCGCACGAGGCGGTGCTGCGCGTCAAGCAGGTAGAGGCCGTCTTTGTCGGTGCCCACCCAGAGGTGTCTCCGGCTGTCAGTGAACACGCTCGTCACGCAGTTGTTGCCTATTACGTTGGCCGGGCCCAGCCGGGGTCCCATGTAGCCGAAGCCCGATTTGGCAGCCGGTTGCATGAACACACCCTTCTGAAGCATGCCCAGCCACGTGTTGCCGTTGCGGTCTTCGGTGATGGAATAGACCTTGGCGTGATCCAGTTGGGTGTCCCGGCTGTAATAGGGGTTGGCGGTGAGCCGGCCATTGTGTGGTTCGTAGATGTAGACTCCGGTTCCGTCGCATCCCAGCATCAGCCGGTTGGTTCTGTCGGCATAGAGCTTGGCGATGGGCAACCGGCCGGCTGTGGCAGCGCGTTCAAACTGTCCTGTGTGGGCATTCAGCCTCCACAGTCCTTGTCCGAAGGTCCCCACCCAAATGTTGCCCTGCCTGTCGGTGCAGATGTCGCGCAGCGAATGGCGCATGGTTTGGTCGGAAAAATAGTGGCCTGTCACCTTACCACCGTTCAGACAGTAGAGGCCGCCGTGGCTGGTGACAGCCCATAGCCGCTGTTGGCGGTCTTCCATGATGCGCCGCAGATAGAGCAGGTCCGCCGGCAGTCGGCTGATGGTGCGGGCCGTGTTGTCGGCTCCCAGTCTCATCAGTCCATAGCCCGAGGTGCATATCAGCACTTCGCCATTGCGCCGCTGCTGTATGTCGTTGATATAGGTGTGGATGCTTGTGCCCTTCGGGCCGATGAGCCGGAGGCTGTCGAAGCCCTCGCCGTTGTATCGCTGCACGGTGAGATTGCTCCCGATAAAGAAGTTGCCGTCGCGGTCTTGGAACATACAGTTCAAGTAGTTGCTCGTGAGTCCGCTTCTCCGGTCTTCCTTCTTGTAGGTTTTGAATCGGTAGCCGTCGTAGCGGTTGAGGCCGTTGCGGGTGGTTATCCAGATGAAGCCGTCGCGGTCTTGGAACACCTGGCTCACGAAACTGTTAGACAGCTGGTGGTCGGCCGTATAGAGTTTGCCGGTCTGTGGCCGGGCATGGAGCGATGAAAGAAACGTAAGTATCAGTAGATAGTATTTCATGATTGTTTCGGTTGCATTTGTTCGGACTGCCTGCAAAGATACCAATAAAATCCCGTTCCATCCCGTTTTCTGGCCATAAAAATAGGAATAATGAGACAAGCGGCAAGCATTGTGAGACAAACGGGAGACAAGGATGTTACGAAAGGACAACTATTTGAAACATGAGAAACAACACGGAAAGCGCAAAATGATTATCTTTGCAATCGAAGTTTAACCATCGCTAAATCATGATACAGAACAATCGATTCCGCAGGTGGCTCGTAGCGGGTGCCCTGCTGTGTGTGTCGGTGTTGGCAGGCGAGGCGGTTGCCGCCCCCGATCCCGACTTTTACATCTTCCTCTGCTTTGGCCAGTCCAACATGGAAGGTAATGCCAAGATTGAGCCCGAAGACCTCACGGGCATTGATCCGCGCTTCCGGATGATGGCAGCCGTCGATGATGTCCGTCTCGGGCGCAAGCAGGGGCAGTGGTACACGGCCCTGCCGCCACTCTGCAGGGAGAACACCGGACTCACGCCCATTGACTACTTCGGCCGCACGATGGTGGAGCATCTGCCCTCCAATGTGCGGGTGGGTGTCATCAATGTGGCTGTGGGCGGATGCCACATCGAGACATTCATGCGCGACTCCGTGGACAATTATGTCAAGACCCGAGCCCCGCAGTGGATGAAGGGAATGCTCAAAGCCTATGGAGACAATCCCTACAAGCGGCTCGTGGAATTGGCCCGCAAGGCCCAGAAGGAGGGGGTCATCAAGGGCATACTGCTCCATCAGGGCGAGTCCAACACCGGCGACCGCCGTTGGCCCGACAAGGTGGCCTTTGTCTACCACCAGCTCATTGCCGACCTTGGACTCAAGTCGGAAGACGTGCCGCTCTTGGCCGGCGAAGTGGTGAGGGCCGGCGGGCGTGGCCGCTGCATCGCCATGAATCCCATCATCGACGCTTTGCCCGAAACGATACACACGGCCCACGTCATTTCCTCCGAAGGATGCACCTCCGGCCCCGACGACTTGCACTTCGATGCCGGGGGCTATCGCGAACTTGGCCGGCGCTATGCCTACAAGATGCTGTCGCTTCTGGGGCATCCCGTGTTCACTCCCGTCGTGGTGCCTGCCGATGCCGTGACGGCCTCTACGGCCATTCCCGGTAACGATTTCCCCAAGGTCGATGCGCAGCACCGGGCCTATTTCCGGCTCCGTGCACCGAAAGCCAACCGCGTGCAGCTTGATATCTGTGGCAAGAAGTATGACATGCAGCGCGACGAACAAGGTGTGTGGACCGTAGCCAGTGACCCGCTCGTGGTGGGCTTCCACTACTATTTCTTCCTCGTAGACGGCGTGCAGGTGGTCGATCCGGCCAGCGACACCTTCTTCGGTTGCTGCCGACAGTCTGGCGGCATAGAGATACCCGAAGGCCCCGAGGGCGACTACTACCGTCCGCAGCAGGGCGTAGCCAAAGGGCAGGTGCGCTCCATGCAGTATTATGCCGCCTCTACAGGCGAGTGGCGGCGTGCGATGGTCTACACCCCCGCAGCCTATGAACGGGGACGGAAGCGCTACCCCGTGCTCTATTTGCAACATGGCATGGGTGAAGACGAGACGGGTTGGAGCCGGCAGGGGCTCATGCAGAATATCATGGACAATCTCATTGCCCGGGGTGAAGCCGTGCCGATGATTGTCGTGATGGAGAGCGGCGACGTGAAAGCACCATTCAAAGGCGGCCCCAATGAGGCGGGCCGGAGTGCCTACGGAGCTTCGTTCTACAAGGTGCTGCTGGAGGATCTCATACCCGCGGTGGACAAAACCTTCCGCACCAAGACCGATCGTGACCACCGGGCCATGGCCGGACTCTCATGGGGAGGGCACCAGACATTCGATGTGGTGTTCAATCATCTTGACAAGTTTTCTTATGCCGGTGCTTTCAGCGGTGCCATCTTCGGCCTTGACATCGCCAAGACCTATAACGGCATCTTCTCCCGTCCGGCCGAGGTGAACGGGCGGTTGCACTGTCTCTTCCTCGGTTCGGGCAGTGAGGAGAACATGGGCACGGCCCGACTCATCGATGACTTGACCCGCGCCGGCATCAAGGTGACGGGCTATGTGTCGCCCGGCACCCATCACGAGTGGCTCACTTGGCGGCGCTGTCTCCGGGAGTTTGTGCCCCTTTTGTTCAAATAAAGTCCTGTCGGTGGACCTTGGGTGCGGTGTCAAAAGCCTGCCCCGATGGTCCGCCGGCTGTTTTTAAAAGATTCATCCCCCATATTTATCTACATGAAAACAAGCATTTATCTTCTCCTGCTTCTGTTGTTTTCCCTGCAGCTGTCGGCTGCCGACCGTTTTGTGAACTTTGACTCCGGTGACGTGCTGCTCAACGACGGGGGTGGCGTGAGCATCTGTCTGGATGCCCGCGACCTGAAAGGCGTGGCCATAGCCGCCCGCAATCTTGCCGCCGA
>OAUK01000595.1_pt1 | contig 15007 bp, 15 predicted proteins | sample 1495131 | NCBI WGS metagenome assembly OAUK01 (sample SAMEA2580009, study PRJEB22360) | human gut metagenome | biome: human gut; feature: human-associated habitat; material: faeces | place: Denmark | collected 2008/2010 | reverse complement strand
TCTCTACGATCAAGGCCACCAGCGACCGTGTTCAGATAGAGTGGAAAATCTGATATTTCCGCTCTATCGCCCCTCATTTCTATTTTATCTCGTTTGTACCCCTTGTACACCGATGCTTACGATAATCTTTAACCTTGCGCCAGAATGTTGCAGGTTTCAGATGGAGTTCATTCATCATAATTTTAGGTGTTGTTTTTCCATTTTGCCAGTCGTTATACAATCTTTCAAATTGTGTCTCGTCTATTTCAATCGGTTTTCTACCTTTGTACTTTCCCTCAGCCTTAGCTTGCTCAATTCCAATACGCTGACGTTCAAGAAGATTTTCATGCTCGATCTGTTTTAATTCGGTCAAAATAGATACAGCGAACTTTCCGATAGATGTAGAAGTATCAAGATTTTCTCTGATGCTAATAAAGGTCACTTTCTTTAGTTCTAGTTGCTCTACAATTTTCAGAAAAACTCGCACATTATAAGCGACTTCAGAAAAAGCATTAACAATGACAGTATCGCCCTCTCTTACAGATTTGAGCATATCTGTGAGTCTTGGAGCATCCAAACTGGTGCTGCTGATTTTATCCACATAGAATTTTTCAACAGCATATTGATCGATAAAGGTCTCTTGCGTAACTGAATCTAATTTTCCGGTTAATGTTTTTGCATAGCCAATCTTCATCTATCATCCCTCCCGTACTATCAGAATTGTATCATGCTTTGATAGTAACTTCAATATCATAATGTACGATTCCCGCAGCATGGGTCTGCCCTGTTCGTCCAGAAGCTGCTTCCCGGTGAACTTGTCGTGCTGGTATATCAGGTACGCTTCGATGGCGGTGTAGTCCGAGTTTTTATTACAATTCGATTATTCAAATCGTTGGCAACAACATCGAATTGTATGTCGCAAATATGTGGTTTATGGTTGAACGATGTAGCCGCCCTTGCGACTGAGGCGATATGCTTGAGCGTTGCCATACAGTTCACCCAGAACTTTCTCGGCGTGGAGCCGGAAAGCGGTCAGGTCTGCAAGTTTGTCAAGGAGTTACGCCCGGATCTGCTCGGTGTCTGCACCGCCGGAATTGAAGCGCCTTGCAAGCTGGTTGAGGTTGGTGCCCACCTTGCTGCACTAGGCAAGCAGGGTGGAAACAGCGGTCAGGGTTTCTTCTCCGCCGCCAGCAACGACAACAGTGCGCTCGATCTTTGCACTGTGCAGCGCACGGCGGATGAGGGTGGACAGGGAGAGATGAAGGAGTTTTGCAGTACATTCGAGTTCCAGTTTTTCGCGTTCCGTCACTCGGAACTTGATGATGTGCGTTTTGTTGTTCGACGTGTCGTGGTGCTGGGAATTGCTAGGGGTCGATTGAACATTCGTTTTGGTCATTGTACCTCCTGTCTGTTCGATAACTCCTCGGTGAAGTTATGTAAGGCACGACACGCCGTTCTTTCGCACCGTAAGGTGCGAATATGAGCAGGGTTTGGGGTTGGACCGCGTTTGCGCAGCGCAGCGCAGCAATGAAAGCCCCAGTGGGGCTTTTAAGCGGCAGCGCGGTCTACGACAGCAGATGGAGGGGCGTTGCCCTGACAAGCGCTGCCCCAACAAGATCACTTCGGAAATGCAGACGCATTGCAGAAGTGAAGTCCCGGAGGGACAGAACATTTTCAAGAATTGAAAATTTGTGGCCACGGGACGGTTCTTGCCCTCTACCGCTGCGCTCAAAATCGTTTCCGGGTAATTGTTTCCGAATTGTTAAGACCCAAAAAATAAGTAAAAGGTCTCTGCTCATGTATGGGAGTCACCGTTTGCTCCGAACAAAGTTCCTGCCCCTGTTTTGCAGCGGCGTTGACTGGAAAGCCGGTATCACGTTCGGACGGCTTATGAAGGATTCAAGGTTCAGCTTCCCGGAAAAGAAAAATACCGCCCACGCAGCGCAGCGATGGATTTTGTCGGGTGAATCGGCGGCAAAATTGATCGGGTGTGTTGCGGGGCGGTGCGTTCTTTCTGGGCAATCATCTGCTGAAAGTGGTGGTTATCACGGTGAGAACCACCACTTTTTCAGTCGGGATTTGGAATAAAGGGTATCATGGAAGAACCAGTGCGTCAATATGGTTTTGCAAAATTTATTGCGGTAAAGCGGTAGAAGTAGGACTTATTGATGCGGTGCGAGAATCTTGAGCAGCTGAAAAGACTGATATTGTATCTATATATTTTTTTGCAATCTGCGAATGAAGAGAAGTAAAAGTTCCAAATCTGCTTCGGAAAGTTCTTGTATTCCCTCTGAGATGGCATCGATTAGCTCTGGTCGACAGCTGCCGCTAAAGAATTGCTCTGGAGTAATGCAAAAGTAATCGCATATATTAAAGAATTGCGTCATAGATGGAAGTGCTTTTCCGGAGCTTATTCCTTGAATATAATTTTTGTTTTGTCCTAGCTCTAGGCTCATCTGATACTCTGAAACATTGCGTTTCATGCGAAGTTCTGTGATTCGTTGCCGAAGGAAGCTTGCATAGTCCACATTTTTCACCTCATCAGAAAGCATACAGGGAATTGATTTTGAATGTTCCAGATAGAAAGCCTTGATTTGGTCGAAAATAGCTTGACAGTACAGAATCAATGTGGCAGAATAGGAAAAAAGGTTGAATTGTACAGAACCATTCTGTCTGCGTTATAGAAAAGTTCCTGACAGGAGTTCTAAGGAAAACTGCTGAAGGTGATTATGAAGTAGGGCGTATACATGGGATGAAGGGGGGAAAATGTTGATGGAATCAAATCAGGCGCAAGTGATCCGTCAGGATCTGAGAAACTTTTCCGGTGCAGTGCAGAATATGGTTCAAGGGGTCAGAGCAGCATCTATTTCATGGGGAGATCAGAACTACCAAATGTTGTTTCGGTCGATTCAAGGGCTCTCCACAAAGTCAAAGCGTGTGCTGGATAGTGGCAACCGTGCAGCACAGGCGGCGGAACGGTTCTTTGAGATATCCCAAGAACAATACTGAGAAATAGTTCAGAGGAAACGGTATGACACAAGTTTCAGTAGAAGGTCTTAAAAAAGTAAAGCAGGCACTGCAGGATTTCAAAAATCAGACTGCTCTGATGTCCTATACCGTTACAAATCATAATCAGTCCTGTCAAAGCGATGCGTCGAAGTCTGTGAATAAGACCAGGCAGACAGTCGAAGAACTGATGCAGAAGGTTAAAACTCTGGAGAATAAGATTCAGGAATTGAAACAGTCGATTCAGCAGAGCGAGAGAATGATTCAGGAACTGGAGTTACAGGGGCAGGAAGTGCGTGAGACGATTGGAACGCTGGAACAGCGTGTAGCCAAAATTCAAGAGGAACTGCAGAAGATTGGAAACGTCTCAACAAGTGATGAAAATGGACAGAGCCAGATTGCACAGCGTATTCGGCAGCTGAAAGAGGAATTACAGCGATGCCGTGAACAAATTTCACAGCTTCAAAATGCTGTAAGAGAAATGGAACAGGAGAAAGCTCGGCTCCAGCAGCAAGAGGAGTGGCAGCGTAGCCAGAAAGCGCGTGCAGAGCAGGAACTTGCATCCCAGAAGAGACGGCTACAGCAGTATCAGGGTAAACTGGAACGTCTGCAACAGCAGATGAGCATTTTGTCCAGTGCACTGGGAGAGTATCAGCAGTCGATGCAAGTATTTCAGGCGCAGGCAGCACAGCAGGGACAGGTCACGATGCAGTCTGTAGACAGTTGCATCCAATGCGTGGAACTTTATATGCAGTATCGCTAAGTAAATTCGATAGATAAATGAAAGGAAGTGTTTCTTTTGGCAAGCGCACAAGTTAAGATTCAGGATTTGAAAAACGGGATCAATGCCTGCGGCGTATGTACACATGAATTGCAACTTACAACTCAACAGCTCCAGCGTGATTATATGAGTGCTGGCTCTGGCTGGAAGGATGAGCAGTACAAAAATCTTGGACAGATCGTTGACGATAGTTGCACTGCAATTCTGCAGCCGATTCCACAGCTTGAAAACTGTCAGAAGTGGCTGCAGGAGCTTGCGGATTTGGTTGAAAAATATGAAACCTGATGCCGATTTATAAAAAGGAGGCTGGATAAAATGGCAATGAATGCATCCGTTTCTGCTATTCAGGATATGGAAAAGACGCTTGCGGATACAGTGCGTAATCTGGACACGCTCAGTGAAAAGATTAGCACGAATTTCCGTCCTTCAGCAGATTGGAACGATAATCAGGCGGTGGCTTACAATCAGGTGATGCAAAAAATTGCCCGGTTGGTCAAATCGCCGACGGAAGATCTGAAAAAGCAACAGGAGAAGCTGAAACAACTGGAGGAACTGGTACAGAGCTATCAGAGCCACCAGTTTAATGGATAAGATAAAATCATTACGGAGGAATCAAAAATGGATCTGAACGATTTCACAAGTGCGGAAAACAAGAAAGTGTCGTCGGAAAATGATATTCCGACATTCACCCCTCCTGCAGGTGATGCACCGAAGGTGGGAGTTGACGGCAAGAGCAAGAAGGCTCCGACTTTTACACCCCCCACAACATCCAGCATGGACCCGGGATGCTACTATCACCCGGAGGAGAGGGTAGTAGGCCACTGCGCACGGTGCGGTAAAAATCTGTGCCGCTATTGCTGCGATTCCTTTGGTGTGACTGGCGGCGAATACGCGGGAAAGATGCTGTGCTATGACTGCACTACAAAGCTCGTGAAGGATAATGTAGAAGAACTGCAGAAAAACCATAATTATATCCATGGACAGTACACGCAATGCCTGGCTGGATGCGCAATCGGCGGCGTGATTGGATTCATCTGGGGACTGAGTGGCGGCATTATGGGGGCCCTCCTTTATATGGTACTGTGCGCAGCAATTGGTGGCAGTGCAGGAAATTTCTTCCGTCGATTTATTGCTGCGATTCCGGGCTTTTTTGTCTCTACTGGAAATATTGTGGTTTCTATCTGCATCGGTCTGATCAAATTTATCGTCTGTTTCTTCCTCTATGCTATTATGGCGTTGTTTGAAACGGTCAAAAAGATTCTTTACTACCGCAATTATATGGCTCAGACAGCAGATTGTCTGGAAAAGGACAGCTCTGCCCTACAGTGCATCCGGGATCGTATGGAATACAGCCGTGTGATGAATGAGAACCGCGGCATGAGCTTGGCTGATTTGATGAATGAAGGCAGTGAGCTGTATAACAACTCTTATGCCCGTATGGTTCAGGAACAGGGTGAGGAAAAAGCAGAGGCATTTGTCAGTAGCTGCACCACTCAGATTGCAGAGAATGGAGAAATCATCCGCAGCTTTGCAGCCTGATCGTCTGGCAAGGAAAAAATACTGTCGTATCAAACGACTTATTTCTGCAGGAGGTTAATACAGTATGGATAACAATGATGTTGTCGCTGCACGTCGTCGTGCATTGCAGGAAGCAATCCATAGCGGTGAGACCGTTATGGTTTCGCCCACGGGCCAGGTCCAGTTGCCGGGCGAATCGGATGACCCTACCCGTCCGGGAATTTCGGTTCCGCAGGGTAAGCTTGCTTAAGGCAGGAGGGAGTAACGATGGCATTTTACTGGTATCAGAGTGATCCCGACCTCTATCGGGCAGAAGTCCAGGCCATGAACAAGTTCTTTCCGTCATTTACAATCCATCAGCTTCCCGATGGTTCTGGCAGACTGTACTGGCGTGGCAAAGTGCAGCCCGCTGGTCCGGACGGTATGGTTTGGGATCTGATGCTGATCTATAAAAACGATCATCCTCATGCAGGTGCATCGGAATATGGCGGTTCGATCCAGATCCTTCCGGTACAGCCTCGGCTGAAGGATATCGCGACCCGCATGATGCCAATTCTTGAGGAAACATATGGCAGTTACGAAAATTGTGTAAGACATGGTTTCGGCCTTGGCTTGCCGCATATCTATCGGGATAATTTCGGACGCAATGAAGAATATTTTATCTGTACTGCAGATCCGAAATACTTCAAGACTGGTATGACACGTTCGACTTCGGCTGCGTCCTCTCTCAGCTGGGCCTGCAAATGGATTCTGCTGTGTGAGATGTGGATGAATGGCGAGATCAGCGATGATGTTGCACTTGAAGGCAATTATTGAGTATTGAAAAACACTCATCACTCACGTCGGTGGGTGATGAGTGTTTTTGTTTAGAACGAGGTGTGAGCAGATGGAAGTGGCCTTTTCGCAGCGGGCGATAGCGGCAGTCATGGCAGAGACAGCAGAAAAGATACAGACAGAAACGGGCGGTCTGTTCCTTGGCAAAGTGATCGGAGATACATGGTATGTTGTGGAGTCCATCGACCCCGGCCCGAATTCGGTTTTTGAGGTCGCATATTTTGAATACGATCAGCCGTATGTCCAGCACCTGATCAACAAGGTTGCTGCAATTTATCAGGAACGGTTGGAACTGATCGGGTTGTGGCATCGTCATCCGGGGTCTTTTGATCAGTTCTCGGGGACGGACGATCAAACCAATCACGTCTATGCTTCCATGCGGCCGCAGGGAGCGATCTCAATTCTGGTCAATCTGGATCCGGATTTCCGTATGACGGTCTATCATGTGGGACAGGCATACCGGAACTATCGGCGTATTTCCTATGAGATAGGAAATGAACGGTTTCCACAGCAACTTCTGGAGTATCGTTCGGTAGAAGATTCACTTGCTCTTATGCGGCGGAAATGTGGTCGTTCTGAAGCAGGAGGAACATCCGACAAAAAATCCATCGAGAATTTTATGGAAGAAGTATCGTCTTACCTTGATATGCAGATTACCGCACCGGCTATGGGCGTGAGGCAAGATGTCTCGGAGGAGCAGATGACCCGGATGATTGATCTCTTATATGCTGATTTGGAATTTTTGCGGGGGAAAAATATTTCTGTACGGGTTAGATGGAATGAGAATACATTATGGCTTTTGCCGGAAAGCAATAACGAGAACGAATCTGTGCGTTTTACAGATCTGACGGAAAATAAAATGCAGGGAGCGTGGCGTGAAAAGGTGTTTTATTATCATTCCGGAGATTTGGAAAAAGCATGGAATGATGCACATGACACGTCAGATGGCAAGTCACCGAAAGAAAACGGGCGAATGGAGGAAATTGCCAGACGTTTTGTTATGTTTGGCATGAGAAAGGGTAATTGATATGCTGGAGAATTTTTTTGGGGAAGAAATAGAAAAGACAGTATTCCTTTCAGCAGCGCAGATGCGAGAAGCACGCCCGGGGCCGGTGAGAGGAAAATATTTCAAGGACACTGCCATCTTCAATATTTTTCCGCCGGAGCTCTCAGAGCGTGGGGAGCTTTTGGGGCAGATCTTTCCGGAAGGCTCTGAACCGAACGCCAAAGGTTTTTGCGGGGTCGCAGGACAGGAAAAAATTCAGTTCTATTTCGATGGAAAACCGATTAATGCGGAACCCTATGAATTGCACCAGAATATATTTTCCCGCAACAAAGGTATTTTGGAAACGGATAAAATGGATCACAAACGGGCAGTGATCCTGGGGTGTGGATCAGTTGGAAGCCTTGTAGCAATGGAACTTGCGCGGTCAGGTGTGGGCCATTTTCTGCTTGCTGACCCGGATATAATGGAATATCACAATATCTGTCGGCACCAGTGTGGTATTGAGGACGTCGGAGACCTTAAGATAAATGCACTGAAGCGTAAGCTGCTGAATATCAATCCTCAAATTGATGTGCAGATATTTGAAGGAATCGTTCAAAACATTCCAAAGGCCATGCTGGATGATTTTTGTGTAAAAGGGAAAACCGTTTTTGTGGGCTGTGCAGATAACCGTGGAGCAGATGTCTACGCAAACCGCATAAGTATTTATTACGGAGCGGCATTTCTCTCGGTAGGATTCTGGGAGCGTGCCTATGCCGGAGAAATTTTCTATCATATTCCGGACAGTGGAATGCCCTGCTACGCATGTGCTTTGGGCGAGGGCACGGAACTTTCGGCACGGGTGCAGGCAAACCATCATGTTTATTCCAATCAGGAGAATATTGAGGGAGTCCGCTTTGAGCCGGGCATCTCAGTGGATATCAATTTTATCACCTGCATCGGAGTGAAATTGTGCCTTGATATCCTGAACATGACGGAGCCGGGCTACCGGCCTCGTCTGCTGAACGACCTGAAGCAGTACACGCTGGTGTGCAACACAAGCGACCCAGAGATTGGCGGGGAAATGGTAGAGATATTCAGCTATCCTTTGCAGGTTACCACCTCGCTCAAGGTGGGTTTCCATTCGGAAAAGTGCACAGGACAGTGCCGGTATGAAATCGAAGATCACTAAGATGTCTTTATAGAGAGGAGAACACGATGGATGCTTTGACGCAGGCGGAAGTATTTGCTTTGATCGCGGAACTGAATGATTTTATTGAAAAATGGGATCCCCGGCTCGTCACGAAGGAAAGAGAATATCAGGCCAAAAGAACGAGAATCGTCGCAGAGAACAATGCGGAAAAGACGCACCGGGAAAAGGCTTACAAACAGGAATGTGAGACACTGTCACGTCAGTCGGCCAAAATGATTGAGGATGCCCAGAAGATCCTTGAAGATGTGGATCAGATGGATCAACAGCTGATGAGTTCTGACAAGTACTACAGCAAGACCAAAACACGTAAGGAAGCCGAACTGGCGGGTGTGGAAAGCCAGGCATACAGAAACTATACTGCATTGATGGAAGGCATCGAGGCAATCCGCAGAGACTATGGCCAGATTTCAAAAAAATATCGTGAGTCCATGCTTCCTTTTCTGATCAATGATCTGCACTTTTTGTTTTCGGCACAACGCAAGAAAGACTACGAAAGCCTTATTGTGCTGAGAAATACGGTGCATAAATTTGTGAATGAGGTCAGTGAACTGCTGCCGGAAATTACGCAGGATGAGCTGGCGATGAAAAAAGAAGCGTTCGAGCAGGACCAAAAGACTCTGGCACTCAATTTCCTGTCTACGATTCAGGAGTTTGATAATCAGGAGAGCATCAAGAACAAGAACGATGAAACGCAGCTGCAGAGAGAGCTTGATGAACTGTTCCCGCAGGAATTTGTTGATTTTCTGGCGCAGACGGGAATGGACTATGAATCGCGCAGAGTGAAAGTGAACAGCGGGAAAAACTTTGCAGATGGAATCCTCTGGATGAGCTTTACGGATTATCCCATTTTGCTTCTGGTCGAGAATAAAAAACTTTTGTCCCTTCTGAAAAAGCGCTGTGCCCATATAATGGTTAACGATGTGATTCGCTTTCCGCTTCCGATGGCATGTAAAGGAGCTGAACCGCTCCTTGTGATGTCGGACGCTCGTTTCCCGGAAAAGGCAAAGCAACTGTCGCATGCATGGATGTTTGGTGTTCTGGCCAGCAGCCCTGTGGCAAAGTTGGAAATCATGGTAATCGATCCGGAAAACCGTGGAACCAGTGTCGGGCCTTTCTTTGATGCTCGCAAGCGGCTGCCAGAACTGTTCGGTGAAAAAATCTGCTTTACGGCAGAGGATATCGCTGCACAACTGGCTCTGTTGAACGAAGAAATCGAGACGACCCTGATGGACAAACTCGGAACAGAGTACGACAGTATTTTTGACTATTCAAGGGAACACCCGGAAGAGGCCCTGCGAGTCCGCTGCCTCGTGATGTATGATTTTCCTCGCAATATCAGCGATTCGGTTCTTGCGGATGTGCGCAATATTTTGCGTAATGGCAGCCGGTGCGGCATTTATGCAATGATCATTTGCCCACCGCCGCAGCCAGACACACGTCAGGAAAGCTACCGGCAGATGCTGCAGACGATACAGCCCTTGACAGCGGTCATCAAGCAGGATCAGCAGAGCTTTTCGGAGCGCGGCTTGCCGCTGCTTTATCATCCGATGCCGGACAAAGCCGGTTTCGACCGCTTCTTCAGTAAGTATATGCTTATTTTTGAGGGAATGCAGAACCGGGGCATTGCGTTCTCGCCGTTTATCCGCAAGCTGGTCGAAGCGAAAGATGATGCAGAGCTGGATGGTTCCATTCAGAACCTTACTGAATGGAAGCAGATATCTCAGGAGCCATTTGATCAACAGTCAGCAAGTACAACTTTCCCGGAGTTGTTCTGCATGGGTCAGATTGCTTATCCGGCCGAGATCTTTGATGAGAGCATCGGCTATAAAAAGATTGTGCGGGCTTTCCGCGCGGAAACACCGGGTCACTCTATTGATATGAGCCGTGTGGAACTGCCGATGATGTTTAATCTCCATCATCCACTCAATCTGGAGGTAATCGGACCTGAAGCGCAGCGCGATAATATGCAGAGTGCAGCATATCGCGTAATCTGGGGCTTCCTTCGGAAGTGCCCGGCATCCAAAGTGCGCTTCTGTATCTTTGATCCGAAAGAGGGCGGCGGGAGTGTCCGTATGTTGTCCAACTTCGTCAATAAAATGCCGGATTCCTACAAAAAAGCTGTCACGCAGATGTCCCGGACAGAAGAATTGCTGAGCTGCTTGAAAGAGCTGGAAGGGCAGACGCTTGACTTTATTCGTGACCGCCCTGATTATGATGATCTGCTGGACTATAATGCACACAATCCAAGACGTACAGAAGCGATTACATTGCTCATGCTGTATGATTTCCCGTTGAACGCGGACGCTCGCTGTCTGGAACTGCTGTCCTCTGTTATGCAGAAAGGAAACAAGTGCGGCATCTATGTCATCCTGTGCCGGAATACTGCGGTCGAGGTGGCAAGCAGCTATGATCACGTAGACGAAAAACTGGCCGAACTGGAAAAGAATTGTGTCCAGATCGAATGTAAAGAAAACGGCTTTGCTCTGCTGCCGTATCACCTCTCGGTCCGTTTGATCGAAAAACCCGATGCCGGACAGCTGGAAAAATTTGCGGTAGAATATCACAAGGCAGTCGAAAAACTGAACGTTCAGAGCATTCATTTTGAAGAAATCCTCCCGCCGGAACCGTTCCAGGGCAGCACGGCCAAGGTGTTGAAGTTGCCGATGGGCATCGGCGATGGTGATTCGGTCGTGAGCATGGTGTTTGGCGAGGGCACCTCGCATCATGGCCTGATCGGCGGTGGTACGGGTGGTGGCAAATCGACCCTGCTGCATACGCTGATCATGAGCAGTATGATGAACTATTCACCGGAACAGCTCAATTTGTATCTGATGGATTTCAAGGGCGGTACCGAGTTCAAAATCTACGAATCGGAGCGGCTGCCGCACATCAAGCTGCTGGCGCTGGATGCACTGCAGGAGTTCGGCGAGAGCATCCTGGAAAATCTGGTCCAGGAGATGGCGAATCGCTCGGATATATTCAAGAGATCCGGCGGATATACAAAGCTGGAAGACTATGTTACCAATACCGGAAACAGCATGCCCCGTATCCTGGTCATCATGGATGAGTTCCAGATCTTGTTTGACAGCGGAACAAACCGCAAGGTGGCAGAGCGGTGCGCAAATCTGGCGAAGAAGATCGTTACGGAAGGACGTTCCTACGGCGTGCATCTTCTGATGGCGACTCAGTCCACCAAAATCATTTCGACCCTGACGCTGGATCGTGGTACAATCGAGCAAATGCGTATCCGTGTTGGCCTTAAATGTGGCGAAGATGATACTCGTTATCTGTTTGGCGATACCCATTGTTCGGATGCAATGAAAAAAATGGAAGGACCCCGCGGAACCGCTGTGCTGAACGAAGACTACACAGAGAACAATCCAAACGTTGGCCTGCGGGTCGCTTTCTGCAATGATGAAACCAAAAAGCATTACCTGAAACAGATCAGTGAGAAGTTTGCGGATTCTCCTTGCACGATGCAGGTGTTCGAGGGCTCCCGCACTGTGCCGATGCTGGACTATCTTGCTGCACGGTCGATCGGTATTGCCGATACCAGCACGGTCACTGTGCATATGGGCGAAAAAATTAAGGTGGATGACCCGTTTGAACTGACGTTTGACCGCAAAAAACAGCATAATGTCCTGATCTGTGGTTCCAATGATGAACTGATGGATCGGACGGTCAATCTGTTCCTGCTCTCGGCTGCGCTGAACCGCAGGGCGTGTGTGTACTGTGTGGATGGCGACAGCATCGTGGGAGATGACCGCTGCGGAAGTTTTTATCAAAGCCTCGAGCATGGTGCAGCAGAACTGCACACTGCGCATACCCGTTCGGATATCGTACAGTTTGTCCATGATCTTTACGAAAAGTATCAGCAGCGCAAAAAGAAAACAGGTGGAGATACGGTGCTGTTTGTCATCAAAAATCTGCAGTTCCTGGATCTGATGCAGACGATGCTGCTGGGCGACCGGGTCGATGAGGCGGAGTATATAGAGCTTCCGACAGAACCCAAAGCAGCGGATGTCCTGTCGGCTGTGGTGGATGATCCGACACTTGATCTTCTGGCGGGATTCTCTGCAGAACCGACGGATTCCACTGTCGAGCCGACGGGATTCTCCACGAAGCCTGCGGATGACGATCCCTTTGCCGCACTGCTGGCTCAAGTGCCGTCTCTTACTGCGGATGTGGCTCCGGCAGAATCGCAAAATGTAGAGGAAAGAGATCCGTTTGCGGATCTGATGGCATCGTTCTCCAGCATTGGCGCAGACTCTTCCCATGTTTCTGCACAGCCTGTCTCCGGAGCAATGGGAAATGCTAGCGAAAAATTGCAGAAACTGATTGCAGACGGTGCAGCCTATGGCATCCACTTTATCATCTGCTCCAGCGATTATCAGACGGTAAAGGAGTCCATGCACTTTGGTATGAACATTTTGAACAAGTTCCGGGAGAGAATCGTGTTTGCACTGAGTGATTCGGATGCATTCAATCTGATCGATAACGTGAACGTCTCCACGTTGCATGACAATACGGTTTACTATACAAATGGTACTACTGATACGTTCCAGTTCAAACCGTATGTCAGCCCTGCACCAGAGCAGGTCGAAACTTTCTGCAGTGAGTTGTTGCCAATGTAAAGGGTGATTCGCGATGACAAATGTAAACTCATCTGCGGTTCGTCATGCGTTGAATCAGACAACTGCTGCGCGGGAAGCAATCGGGTATTTTATTCAAAGAATCCTGCAGCAGTTTAATAACGTCAATCATAGCTGGAATGACCAGCAGTCCAGAAGACTTTATGCAATCGTACTCGACAGCGTCACAAGTCTCCGAACCAGCTATGGTGAGCTGCGTTCACTGGAAGAATCCCTCAAGAAAACACTTGACACAGTCGAGAAGTATGAGCAAATCGGACGTGCTACACGAACAACGGCAGCAGCGGGCGTAGCAGCGGCTGCTTCAGTAGCATCTGCAGGAACAAAAACAGCTGTCAGCATACGACCGAGCATCAAACAGGACAAGCCTTTCTCCTCCCCCAAATATAATGCGATCCTTGATCAGCGCTATGGGAATGCTGTTCCGGCTGCAAGGAAGGTCTTTGATTTGTTTGCAGAAAAGCTATGTATCCTCAACGGCGATTATAGCGGACCGGAGCCAAGCCATTACTCGCCTGCCGAGCACGGCGTTTATTACAATGCAGCAGAGGATGAGAAGAATGTGCGAGGGGCGGGTGCTACATACTACCACGAACTGGGGCACATGATTGATCATGCATGTATGAGGTATCAAAATTTGATGTCGGAAAATGCTGCGTTTCACCATGCGCTGGTCAGTGATGGACAAAGGTTAATTCAATGCTATAATAACTCTACCCCGGAACAGAGGGAAAGAGCTGTGCGCAATCTTTGCGAGGGAGCGTGGCACAGCTGTTCGGATCTCGCAAATTTTGCTACCAATGGCCATGTTCGTGGTGGATGGGGTCATAGCGAAGAATACTGCGCAAGAGTATGGGCCATGGAGCATGAGGCGTTTGCACACTTTTTTGAAGCGAGTATGGGTGATAGCATCAAGCTGCAACGGTTGACCAAACTTTTTCCCAATGCGGTAAGGGTATTTAACCAGATGCTCAGCGCAATCATCAAGAATGCAGAACCCTATGACCGTGAGCAACGTGAACGTGCCATCTGGGAAGAGCGTTGACAAAAGGCAGAAAGGAGGCCTGACAGAGTGGTTGCTGAAACTTTAGATGATTTTTTTTCGGACGATTCTATGCCCCAAACTGCTGTGGATGAGGAATTGTTTGAGCTGTGTGCCGAATTTGAAAATGTATTTCATCGTTGCATCCCACGTGAAATGATGCCTTTGTGGGTAACGGATGAGAAACTGAAGGAGGCCATCAGGAGCTGTTTGCAGCAGAAAAACGCAGACATCCTCGGAGTACTTGGAATTGAAATTTCAGAAGACAGCATCTATTAACAGAATCAATTCTCTGCTCCGAAAAGCAGCCGTTGGTTTTGGTTAGCTTGAGCGATTTAAACAGGGCTGTTGCAAAACAGCCAAAACGAAAAAATGAGATGGACTTCCTCGAAAAAGGTTGCCTGTCTCATTTTTTGTTGTACTCCGAAACTGCAATTAACCAGATACGACAAGGACGATATGTCCATTACTGCGCCATCGGTGATTGTAGACCAAGAAGAACAGATACTCGCCAGCTTATGGTGAAAACCATAGGTCGGTGGGTATCTTATTTACAAAAAAGTAAAGGCTGTTTGTTGATTTTATTTTTCTGTTGCAATTAGTTGCAAAATATGGTATATACATTATACGAAACATTGATTTGGATGAACGATCCACCGTTCATTGATGTAAAGAAGAGAGGTGTCCGCTATGACTGCCGTTATCTACGCACGTTATTCCACTGACAGCCAGCGCGAAGAATCCATCGAAGGTCAGATTCGGGAATGCACCGCCTATGCGGAGAAGAACGGCTTCACGGTGGTCAAACACTATATTGATCGGGCAATCTCTGCAAAAACAGACAACCGCCCGCAGTTCCAGCAAATGATAAAAGACAGTGAGCGTGGCATCTTTGATGTCATCATTGTCTGGAAACTGGATCGCTTTGCCCGGAACCGCTATGACAGTGCCCGGTACAAGACCCAACTGAAGCGGAACGGCGTGAAACTGGTATCGG
>OAUK01000589.1_pt1 | contig 15123 bp, 19 predicted proteins | sample 1495131 | NCBI WGS metagenome assembly OAUK01 (sample SAMEA2580009, study PRJEB22360) | human gut metagenome | biome: human gut; feature: human-associated habitat; material: faeces | place: Denmark | collected 2008/2010 | reverse complement strand
GGACACTTTTTCTGCTACCTACGAAGTAGATCAGCAGATAAAAGAGGGAGAACAGGCAACAGCAGTCAAAGCAACTTATATTGTAAAAGTCCATGTAGACGCAGACGGGGATATGGTAATTGTGCAGAACCCTACCCTTGCACCAGCAGTTGAAAAATCGGACTATGAGCCAAAGACACCAGAAACAGACGCAAGCGTGGACGCTGATACTGTCAATGACGCAACCGCATTTTTGGAAACATTCTTTAAGTTATATCCGACAGCCACAGAAAAAGAACTTGCCTACTATGTATCGGGAAATGTGCTTGAACCTATCGGCAGGGACTACCTGTATTCTGAATTGGTAAATCCAGTATTTACAAAGGACGGGGACAATGTGAAAGTCAAGGTTGCTGTGAAGTTCCTTGATAATCAGACAAAGGCGACGCAGGTATCGCAGTATGAGCTTGTGTTACATAAGGATAGTAACTGGAAAATTGTAGGATAACATGGAAATGGGCTTGTATCATAATTATGGTATGCAAGCCCTTTTTATATTGAAGTATAAATTAACAATAATTATAATTAGGTACATGAATGGAGGGATAAAATGTTCAAAATTGGTGAGTTTTCAAAATTGACACAAGTTTCTACTCGTATGTTGCGTTATTATGATGAAACAGGTTTATTAAAACCTGCTAAAGTTGATTCATTAACTGGATATCGTATGTATTCAGCAGAACAAATCTCAACTTTAAATAGAATTATATATTTACGTGATAGTGGTTTCAATGTCGCTGAAATTGCATTAGCCCTCGATTGCAGTAATGATACCATTATAGAACAGCTTGATAAAAAGTCTATTGAAATTATGGATAATATACAAAAAGAACAAGAAAAACTAAAGAAAATTGAGATTGCTAAAAAAGAATTGTTGCATGGCAAAAGTGAATTGTATTTTAACATAACCATAAAAGAGATACCGAGTTATTGCGTTTTATCTTTAAGAAAAGAAATACCAAATTATTATTATGAGGGCGAACTCTGGAAAGAACTCTCTGCTTTTGCTAAAGAATATAAAATAAATATTTCTGATGAAACATTCTCAATATATCACAATGAAGAATATAAAGAAAAAGATGTTGATGTAGAATTATGTGCCATTGTAAATAAAATAGGAAAAGCTACAGGAGATTTTAAGTTTCGTTTTACCGAAGCAGTTTCTATGATGGCTTGTACTATGGTATATGGAGATTTTTCTAATATTTCTTATGCTTATCGTTCATTTGCAAAATGGCTTCAAGAAAACAGTCAATATAAGATGAAAGGTTCAAGCCGTCAAATAGTTCATCGTGGACCGTGGAACGAGAAAAATCCAGAGAACTATCTAACAGAAATCCAAATTCCTTTAGAAAATCTCTTGTAAAAAATGATAATCTGCCTTGACTTTAACATGGTGTTAAGGTTTATCGTTTATTTATCAAGAAGAAAACGGAGGAAAATATAATGACAACTTATAAAGTAAATTCAATAGGTACTATCTACAACAATGAAAAAGGTGCTTTCATTCAACTAGAAGCGCCATATATTCTAGCATTAAAGGAATTAGACGGATTCAGTCATATCAATGTTTTGTGGTGGTTCAGCAATTTTGACAATGCGGATTTTAGAAGCGTATTGGAAACAGACCAACCTTATAAAAAAGCTCCAGAGAAAATGGGGATTTTTGCAACAAGGTCGCCGGTACGCCCAAATCCGATTGCTTTATCAGCAGTAGAAATTATCAATATTGATTATATGAGTGGGCTGATACAAATTGCTTATATTGACGCTAATGACAAAACGCCTATCTTGGATATTAAACCATACACGCCGAGTTTGGATAGAGTGGAAAATCCGCAAGTTCCAGATTGGTGTAGTCATTGGCCTCACAGCTTAGAAGAATCTGCTTCTTTTGCATGGGAAAACGAATTTAATTTTTAAGGAGTGATGAACCATGAGTTTGCAGGATTACATTTTTGAAAAACCAGTAATTGAAACAGAACATCTTATTTTAAGAACAATGAATAAAAATGACATAGATGATTTGAAAGAATGGATTAGTGATATTTCTTTATACGAGTATTGGGGGAAACGTCCTTCAAAAAGCGAAAAAAATCCAGAATTACTTTTTAATAAGCCAGAGAAAGCTACTAAAAGTTTTCATTGGGGAATTGTCCATAAACAAGATAGCAAAGTGATTGGCGAACTGTGGATATACCTTATTGAAAATGATAGAATGGCAAAAGTGGCTTTCAGACTTTCTAAGCAATATCAAGGTAATGGACTAATGAGTGAAGTGTTGAAAGGCGTAATTGAATTTTGTTTTTCAAAAACAGAATTACAAAAAATATGGACAGATGTGCATATTTTAAATCATGCTTCTTATAAAACATTAGAAAAAGTGGGTTTTCAAAGGGAAGGACATATTCGTGAGGGGAAAATGGTAAATACCTATTGCGACTATTATCTATATGGGATTTTGAAATCTGACTATATCATTAGTTGATGTTATGGCTAATATTGAAGCAACGATTGACGAAGCAATGGACAATACAGTTCCAAAGGTCTATGATACGAAAAGAATTAAAAGATATGTGATGAATTTATTAGATATGGCTCATTAAAAAGTACCAAAGGAATAAAAGTTACCATATAGACAAAATTGGTTTTTTATATCTTTTGATTTCTTATAAGATAATGGCATTGTGCGACAAGCTATACAAAAAATTTTCATGTATACTTTGATTATAAATTATACAAGGAGGTACTGATATGTACGCATATGAAAATATTGAAATGTCATTAAACTATATTGAACAACATTTAAGTGAGAAAATCGAAACAGAGAAACTGGCGGAAATTGCCTGTCTTTCTACATTTTATTACCAACGCTTGTTTAAAAGGTTAGTTAAGAAATCAGTTCAAGAGTATATCAAACTTCGTCGTTTAGCAATGGTAATAGCAGAATTGAATAATTCAGAGGAAAGAATATTAGACATAGCTTTAAAATATGGATTTTCAGACCATGCTAACTTCACAAGAGCATTTAAAGAAGTTTACCATATTACTCCCGATGAATACAGAAAGAATGTTCCTATGTTAAATACATTTGACAAGCCAGAACTTTCTTCACGTTATATCATGATTGATGAAAATGTCCCATTGATTGTAGGAAATATTGTTTTGGAAATTCAAAGAAAAACATTAAGAACAAAGGAAACATATTTTGGTTTTGAAAAAACAGTAAATATTGCTGAACAAATTCCTGCTGGAGAAAGTACAGGAATTGATGTTCCAGGTCAGCTATGGCGCGAATTCCATGCAAAGAAACTGCAAACCGAAAATGCCATTTTTAACAATGATATTGAACTTGGTGTATCTCACTTAGCAAGTCCAGATAAAGGAACATTCCTTTACTTTGCAGGAGGTATGGTTTCATCAACAGATGTATGTCCTAAAAATATGGTACAACATACATTACCAGCAGGTGAGTATATTGTATGCAAAATTGAGGCAGAATCTTTTGAAGAACTTGTTACCACTGCTTTAAATCAAGCAAATAAGTATCTGTTTGAAACTTGGCTTCCAAATCATAAATTGGTTACAAAGCCATTCATGGCAGAAAAATATTACAAAGGAAATGCAGAGATTAGTTATATGGAAATATGGGTAATTCCTGTGGAAACAGTAAATGCTAAATAGGAATTATCTGACGTAATAAAAAGGAAATAGAAAGCTTATAAAGGAGGGCATAGTCCGTTGTGATAAACATAAAAGATATAAATTATGTACCTAATATTAGTGAAATAAGCGTTTATATTGAAAACTCTGCATTTGATGAGTTGTATCAGCATATGAACAATGAATATAAAGCAGTTTGCAAAATCGAATACAGTAAAGATGTCTGGGCACGAGGTTGGAACGTAAAGTTTAAAAAATCTGGGAAATCATTGTGTGTTGTCTATCCGAAGAAGAACTACTTTACTGTATTGGTGGTTGTAGGTAATAAAGAGAAAGAAGATGTTGAAAACTTGTTACCTAGGCTTTCTGAATATGTACAGGAAATTTATCGTAACACTAGAGAGGGAAATGGACAAAGGTGGCTTATGATAGACTTAAAATCTAAAAATAATGTATATCAAGATGTATTAAGGCTTATTGAAATTCGTTATGCCATAAAATGTGTAAAACCGTAATAAAAATATTTTTCACATACGTAATCTCAAGGTATTATCGTTGAGACAAGTAACCTATATAATTATGGGAAATGAGATTTTTAGATACTTAAGAAAGTACTTTAGGGGGCTTGCGTTATGGAAAGATTTAAGTACAATTCCACACAATCAAATACAATCTAATAAAGCTTTACTAAAAATTGAATGCAATACAGCTTTAAAGGCTCGTACAAACTATATGTTTTGTGCGGGCTTTTTTCATTGTGTGCCGGGCATGACACGAATTCAGTTGGAGATAAACCAACCACAGGTATTTACCGCCAAGTGTAGTGAACCACAAGCCGTTGATAGTGATGTCATGGGTGAAGGAAGTGGTGTAGCGATTCTTTTGAGCGTACGAACAGAAACTTGATGAGGCTAAATGGTGGATAAGGTTGCAATACAAACCGAAGTTCAAAAGGTAAACGTAAAACCAAGACAGTAAATCAAGACGTTGTGAAAGAAATAGGGTTCATGTCTTACCCCGGGAGGTCTTATGGACGAGGAAGTCTAGTAAACTTTAAAATCAGTGATAGTACCCTCGGTCGAAAAAGGTTTACCATAAGAAGTCAGATGAAGTCATAGTAGGTAGAAATACAGAAGGACTGAAACGTTTATAGAGTGCAAATCACTATAAGCAATGTTTGGATAATCCGAATATGAGGATAGCCTAGAACTATGAAACGTAATCATAGATGGTAAAGGTAATTGGGAGGTTTCCAAATAAATTTACAAATAGATGAGGAGCAGCAAATGAAATTAATGGAAAAGATTTTAAGTAAAGAGAATTTAGAAATGGCAATCAAAAAGGTCAAACAAAATAAAGGAGCACCAGGAATAGATAAAATGAAGGTACAAGAAATTGAATATTGGTTTGAACAATATCAAGAAGAACTCATCTCTAAGATAATGAACAAACAATATCGACCAATGCCCGTTAAAAGAGTATATATTCCAAAAGCAAATGGGAAACAAAGACCATTAGGAATACCAACAGTAGTAGACCGAGTTATCCAACAAGCGATGTTTCAAGTATTAAGTGAAATCTATGAGCCAATATTCAGTGAACATAGTTTTGGTTTTCGACCAAGAAGAAGTGCGCATATGGCAATGGAAGAAGTACTACAATACTTGAACGAGGGTTATGAATGGATAGTTGATTTAGACATTGAAAAGTTCTTTGATACAGTAAATCACGATAAATTAATTTCAATCTTAAGAGAGAAAGTAAATGACGCAACAACATTACATTTAATACGAGCATATCTAAGAGCAGGAGTATTAGATAATGGACTTATTAAAAGCACAACAATAGGAACACCGCAAGGAGGACCTATCAGTGTGATTTTATCTAATATCTACCTAGACAAATTTGATAAAGAGTTGGAAACAAGAAATCTAAGATTTGTGAGATATGCAGATGATTGTATCATTTTTGTAAAAAGTGAAATGAGTGCTAATCGAGTAATGAAGTCAGTGACATCGTGGTTAGAAAGAAAACTATTCTTGAAAGTTAGTGCAACAAAGACAAAAGTAGTTCGACCAATGAAAGGACAATTCTTAGGATTTACATTTTATAAGAATAGTCAAGAATGGAGATGCCAACCTACTCAAGATAGAAAGAAACGCTTATATTCAAAGATACAAGAATATCTTAAAAGAAAACAAGCAGTAACAAGACCACTCGCAATAACATTTATAAAAGTCAATCAAATAGTGAGAGGGTGGATAAACTATTTTAAGATAGGAAGTATGAAGAACTTCATAGATGAATTTGGACAATGGTTACGCCACAAGATAAGATGTATCATTATCAAACAGTGGAAGAAACCAATGACAATTTACAGAAATCTAATGAAATTGAATATCATATACAAATGTAAATTTAGTGACGAAGAAATCTATAAATGCGCAAACACAAGATTAGGGTGGTATAGAAGAAGTGGACTAGATGTCGTGAATTTTATACTATCACCAAAAGTACTAAGCAAAGAAAAAAGGGATAGACCTGGTTTAGTCAATCCTCTTAACTACTATCTTAAGAGTTTGTAATTTCGATATAAATGTAGAGCCGTATACGAGACCCGTACGTACGGTTCAATGGGAGGGGCAATAAACTAATTTATTTCTCTACCCTATTAATAGGAATTTGGATTCGTCAGAGAGTATATTATAAAAATAAAACGATAAGGGTACCTTAAAAATAAGGTACCTCAGGCTGTAGACAAAGTCCTGGACTCTCGTCTGGGCTTTTCTTATATTTGAGTTATCCACAATTCAACTTTTTAAGAGTTATCTTATTAAGAAAAAAGTGTATGTTTTCCACCCGATAGTTTTACTTCTGTGATATTTGCAGATGCCATTCAAGTAGAAAGTGGTGGTACGGCAGAAGATGTCATGCAGAGTTCAGAAAGTCTGGGACTACCGCCCAACTCTTTAGATACGGAAAGCTCAATCAAGCAGGGGTGTAAGTATTTTGCGTCCCTGCTTTCTTCCTGCAAAAATCAAGGTATCGACGATTTGAATGTAGCGATACAGTCCTATAACTATGGCGGTGGTTATGTGGGATATGTGGCAGGAAAAGGAAAGAAACATACCTACAATCTTGCAGAGAGCTTCGCCCGTGAGAAATCGGGTGGAAAGAAAGTAACCTACACCAACCCGATAGCCGTTGCGAAGAACGGGGGCTGGCGGTATGGCTATGGAAATATGTTCTATGTGGAATTAGTCAATCAGTATTTAACTGTTCCGCAGGTGTCGGGGGAACTGGCACAAAAGGTAATGAATGAAGCGTTGAAGTATCAAGGGTGGAAATATGTGTTTGGGGGAAGCAATCCCAACACTTCCTTTGATTGTAGCGGACTTGTGCAATGGTGCTATGGAAAAGCTGGTATCTACTTACCGATAACGGCACAAACACAGTATGACGCAACCCGGCATATCCCATTATCGCAGGCAAAAGCTGGGGAGTTGGTCTTTTTCCATTCAACCTATAACGCTGGTTCGTATGTAACGCACGTCGGTATCTATGTGGGAAATAATCAGATGTACCATGCAGGCAATCAGCGGTTATCTAACAAAGAAATTGCAGGACTTAAATGTTGATACTATTAGAACCGTTATACTGACTAGCCCCACAGTTACAGATGTGATTGTGTGGAATATCGAACAGTCGGGAACGAACACTTTTTCTGCTACGTACGAAGTAGATCAGCAGATAAAAGAGGGAGAACAGACAACAACAGTCAAGGCAACCTATACGGTAAAAGTCCATGTAGACGCTGACAGGGATATGGTAATTATTCAGAACCCTACCCTTGCACCAGCAATCGAAAAATCAGACTATGAACCAAAGACACCAGAAGCAGACGGTAAACTGGACGCTGATACCGTAAATGACGCAACCACATTTCTGGAAACATTCTTTAATCTGTACCCGACAGCAACAGAAAAAGAGCTTGCTTATTATGTAACGGGAAATGTGCTTGAACCTATCGGCAGGGACTACCTTTATTCTGAACTGGTAAACCCAGTATTTACAAAGGACGGGGACAATGTGAAAGTCAAAGTAGCCGTGAAATTCCTTGATAATCAGACAAAGGCAACTTTAGTTTCGCAGTATGAGCTTGTACTATATAAGGATAGTAACTGGAAGATTATTATGTAAGACATTTTGTTGGCAGGCTCTATTTTCGGATATAGTCTGCCTTTTCTGTAGCAAATGTACTGCACTGACAAGCTATTTCATTGTATTTTAAGCAATGGAATCTTTCTTGACAATTTTACCTTAAATCATATATTTATAGCTATTGACTTTCTGCTTGCAATAAGCTATAATATGACTATAAAATCAAATCAGTCATATAGGAGGTATGGTGTATGTATAAAGAAGTTGGCATTTCTTCAAATAATGTTCCGATAACACTTTCTATTTGGTATACAGAAAGAAGTAGTCCTACCATTATTTTTTTGCCAGGTACTATGTCACACCCTCTCATGTATGAGAATTTTCTATGTGGATTGAGCGAAAGAGGGTTTAATATAATAGGTGTTCACTATCTTTCACACGGAAAAAGCCCTAAAATCAAAAAAAATTATATAATGGAAGATATGTTGCATAATGTATATGACGCAACAACTTACGGAATAGAAACTTTCGGTGAAAACATAGCTGTCATGGGTTCCAGTCAAGGCGGGATTTTAGCTGCAATGGCGGCAGGTAGGGACACAAGGTTAAAAGCCGTTTTTCCACATAATATCATGCTGACTACATTAAAAGAAACTATGAGCTTAACAAAATATCCCGCATGGTCGCACCGTTTTATGGGGCTGATACAGTGGGGGTTTCGTGTAGGTGGAAAATTGCTGCCTAACTACAAGGTTCCAGGAGACGCTTATTTAGACTATGACAGAGTATTTTATAGTGAACAGGCAAAACAAGATTGCTTAAATGACCCTATGCTTTTACCCTATTATCCTTTAAGATTTGTCGCCAGCTTATTTAATGCTGACTTATCGTGCCTGGAGAATGGGGCTATACAATGTCCTGTTATTTTAATTACTGCCAAAGGCGACCCGCTTTTTAGCTTTGATTATACCAACAAAGTATTTGATTTAATTCATGTACCGCAAAAAGAATTACTTGCTTTAGAGCTTAATCGTCACATGATTTTTAATGAGGACACGGACACTACAATAAACGCATTGGAAGCTACCTTGCATAAATATCTTGGATAGCATATTGATTATATAATCAGTAAATGTTATACTTTTCATGACGATATAAATATTTTAGTCATAAGGAGGTTATGAGTTTGCCACGATTTACGGAACAAGAAAAAGAAATCATAAACAGTAAACTTTTGATAGAGGGAGAAAAGCTGTTTGCATTACACGGCTTAAAAAAAGTAACAGTTGATGATTTAGTAGCTGCTGTAAACATATCAAAAGGTTCTTTCTATGCTTTTTATCCCAGTAAAGAACATCTATATGTTGAAATCAATTTTCGCTTACAAAAAGAGTTATTTACAAGTATAGAAACAACCATTAAAAAGAAAAAGTATAAGAACCATAGAGATTTAGCAAAGGACGTTATCATGCTAAGTTTAACGGGGGTGATTACTTCGCCTATTCTTTCACAGATTGATTTATCTTTAATGGACTATCTGCAAAGAAAAATATCGTCAGATATTTTTGAAAATCATATGTACAGTGATATTCGTATATTGGAGATATTGGAAGATTTAGGTGTTGTATTTTTGGTTCCGCATACGGTTATTATAAAATCCCTGTATTCTGTTTTATCCTGTTTGGAACAATTCAAAGAGGACGAAGAACTGAATATGATACAAAATCTTTTAGTGAATGGTATTATTCAGCAAGTAGTAGCAGAGTAACAATTTTGTTTGGTTATTTGACAGGCAGGTAGCCAAACAAATTTTTTACAGTTTATATGACTATATATCTATAAACGTCATAAAGTTAAAGGAGGAATGAATAATGATTGATGTAAAAAAACTGTATTTTAGCTATACTGACAAACCGTTTGTGGAGAATGTAAGTTTCCATGTTGGGAGAGGAGAAATTTTTGGTTTTTTAGGACCCTCTGGTGCTGGAAAATCAACTATTCAAAAAGTTTTAACTGGGCTTAATACAAGATATAAAGGCAGCGTAAAAGTTGCAGGTACAGAAATAAGGGAGCATACAAATCAGTTTTATGAAAATATTGGGGTAGACTTTGAATTTTCAACCTGCTACGAGAAATTCACAGCACGACAAAATCTCGCCTATTTTGCTTCTCTATATGAAAAGCAACCTCGGTCTATTGATGAATTATTGCATATGGTAGGCTTGGAAAATGACGGGGACAAAAAAGTTGCTGACTTTTCCAAAGGTATGCGTTCTCGCTTGAATTTCATTAAAGCGTTAGTCCATGACCCTGATATATTATTCCTTGATGAACCTACAAGCGGTCTTGACCCTACAAATAGTCGTTTAATGAAAGATATTATTCTTGCGGAAAAGAAACGCGGAAAAACGATTATCATTACTACTCACAATATGTTTGACGCAACAGAGCTATGTGACCAAGTAGCCTTTATCGTTGCCGGAAAAGTCAGTGCATTGGATAGCCCGCATAATTTGATTATGTCAAGGGGAGCTGCCAAAATACAATATACCTACTATGATAAAGGCGAGAAAACCGGAGAATGTCTGCTTGATAGAACCACAGAAGATAAGTTGTTAAAAAGTTTAATTTCCGAAAACCGTTTGCTTTCTATTCATAGTAGTGAGCCTACATTAAATGATATTTTTGTTGATATTACAGGGAGGACACTTCAATGAGATTGGGACGTTTAATTTGTGGTGATATACATTTCCAATGGAAATATGGTTTCTATTTTATCTACTTTATATTAACAGTTTTATATGTGTGCGGGATTGCCGCTTTGCCGGAACATTGGAAAACGGATATTGCTTCTATTATGATCTACTCTGACCCAGCAGCAATGGGATTGTTTTTCATGGGAGCGATTGTTCTTTTGGAAAAAAGTCAAAAGGTATTAAATGCTATGGTGGTATCCCCTGTAAAAATATCGGAATATATACTTTCAAAAACAGTTGCGTTGATTGCTATTTCTACGGTAATCGCATTGATATTAGGGGTAGTTTCCGGCAGCAATCATTTACTGGGTATCGCAGTTGGTACGGCTTTGACCTCAGCAATCTTTACTATGCTTGGAATTATTGCAGCTACAAAAATTTCAAACTTGAACCAATTTCTCATTGTGATTATGCCGATAGAAATTGTTTGCTTTGTACCACCTATTGTTGGTCTGTTTGTGAAGTTACCATATCTGTTCCGCTTTTTTCCATTCACAGCTTGCATGAACCTTATAACTGGAAAAAGCGTTTTACTATCGTTTGATATGGTACTTGTAATTGCTACGTTGATTATCCTCTACATAGTTGCTCGACATACAGTTGAGCATATGTGGAAAAGTTTGGGAGGTGTAAAGCTATGAAAAAGATATTATCCAGCACCATACAGATATTTAAGCAAATCAAAAGTGACCCTATGATGTTTGCGGCTTGCTTCTCCCCTTTTATTATGGGGACTTTAATTAAGTTTGGTATTCCATTTCTTGAAAGAATAACGAAGTTTTCTTTACAAGCGTATTATCCGATTTTTGATTTATTACTTTCTATCATGGCTCCTGTATTGCTCTGCTTTGCATTTGCAATGATTACATTGGAGGAAATCGACGATAAAGTGTCACGGTACTTTTCGATTACCCCTCTTGGTAAGTCGGGGTATCTCTTTACAAGGTTGGGAGTACCCTCAATTGTTTCGGCGGTCATCGCTTTTATTGTACTGTTACTTTTTTCATTAGAAAAGTTGTCCATTGGAATGACAATATGTTTGGCGCTTCTCGGCTCAGTACAGGCAATTATTGTTTCACTTATGATTATCACATTATCAAGCAATAAATTAGAGGGTATGGCAGTTACAAAACTAGCTGCACTTACATTGCTCGGAATACCAACCCCCTTTTTCATTGATAGTTACTACCAGTTCGCGGTTGGCTTCCTTCCATCATTTTGGGTAGCGAAAGCCATGCAGAATGAGGCGGTTCTTTATTTCTCTATAGGATTGGTGGTAGCTTTAGTCTGGTACTACTTCCTTACAAAACGTCTGTTTCGGAAGCTGGCAGGATAAGGAGGCATATTATGGAAAAAGGTAGACTTCTGCAAAACAAAAATATGAATAAGGCTATTCAGGTTTCCAAAATTACACTAATCATCAATCTGAGTTTATCGCTACTTAAATTTGCTGCCGGATATATAGGAAAGTCAAGTGCCATGCTGTCGGACGCTGTACATTCGGCTTCTGATGTAGTAAGCACAATCGTTGTGATGGTTGGAATTAAAATATCAGAAAAACAGCCTGATAGAGAACATCCTTATGGGCATGAACGTATGGAATGTGTGGCTTCCATTATTCTCTCTGTTGCATTGGCTATAACGGGTGCTGGAATAGGATATTCAGGTATCAAGAAAATCTTTTCAGGACAGTACAATACGCTTTCTGTCCCTAGTGGAATCGCACTTACGGCAGCAGTCTTATCTATTGTTATAAAAGAGTGGATGTACTGGTTTACAAGAAGTGCTGCAAAGCATACAAATTCTGACGCACTTATGGCTGACGCATGGCACCACCGCTCTGATGCACTCTCGTCGGTTGGTTCCTTAATTGGCATTTTAGGAGCGCGTTTAGGCTATGCTATTCTCGATCCTATTGCAAGCGTTGTGATTTGCGGTTGTATCTTAAAAGCTGCTTTGAACATTTTCAAAGAAAGCATTAACAAAATGGTAGACCATAGTTGTGACAATGCTACTGAAACAAGGATTAGGGAAGTTGTGCTTCAGCAGCAAGGGGTTGATGGTATTGATGAATTAAAAACCCGCATGTTTGGAGCGAAAATGTATGTAGATATTGAAATATTAGCTGATGGTAATTTAGCTCTTTATGACGCTCATAGAATTGCTGAGGGAGTCCATCAAACGATTGAAAACAACTTTCCACAATGTAAACATTGTATGGTACATGTTAATACGAATGAACTTCTCTATTCTGCATAGGACAGGGAAGATGATTTAAGACTATTGAAAGGGAAAGGGGGGAAGTAGGTTATGGAACAATACTGGTGGATTATCATTGTTGTGGTTTTGATTGTCGTTGGCTTACTTAAAATTGTAATTATGAAGAAGTATAACCAAAGGAGAAATTCTAACAATCGTTCAAAAGATAGCGAGGACGACAAGATGTATTAAGGTTTATTGAAATCTGTTATGTTGTAGAATGATGTTTTTAGATACTAGAAAGTGCTTTAAGGGGGCTAACGTTAAGGAAAGCTTTGAGTACAATTCTTTACAATCAACAGTCTTTTGCATAGAGAAATGTATGTAGGAAATATGGTGCAAGGCACAAAACACCAGCAATTGAGAAATCAACCTATGAACCAAAGGCACACTACATTTTATACTACTTGACAAGTAAACGAACGTTTACTATAATGGTTTAAAGAAGTAAACGTTCGTTTACTAAAGAAGGAGGTTGTAAATGTCTGACACAAAAGAAAATATATTAAAAATTGCACTACACTTATTTGCAGTGAATGGTTATGAGGCTGTTTCTGTTAGTATGATTGCGGAAGCCTTGGGAATGACAAAAGGAGCATTATATAAACATTATAAAAATAAGCAAGATATTTTTGACTGTATCGTAGAACGTATGTATCAAATTGATAATAAGCGAGCTAAGGATTATCAAGTACCAGAAAGCACAATAGAGGTAACCCCTAATGCATACAGAAATACAACTATTGGAAGTCTAATAACATTTACTCTTGCACAATACGATTTTTGGGTGACTGATGAATTTGCGTCTAATTTTCGCAAAATGTTAATACTAGAGCAATATAGAAATTTAAAAATGAATATGCTTTATCAAAAATGTCTTGTAAATGGTCCTATCAGTTATATAGAAGATATATTTAATGAAATGATTAAAAAAGGTGTTCTTCAAGAGTGTGATACAAAACAGCTTGCTATTGAATATTATGCGCCATTATTTCTATTGATAAGTGTAGCAGACGCAGTTGAAAATTGTTGGGATTTAAAATCTCAATTAACCACACATGTTAATCAATTTGTCAAGAAATATATTACAAATGAAAAAGTAAAATAATCCTTTATTCTGTCCTGAATGCAAACATAACTTTTTAATTTCAGCAGAGGAACTCAAAATGAATATTGTTATAAGTCACAAATATTAACTATTAAAATATTACAATAATGGAGATGAGAAAATGGAATATATTCGCAGTAAAAAATATTTTACACCCGACTTACAGACAAAAATTATGGGACCGAATCCTATAAAATTACAAGAGGAACTATTACAAAATCATAAAATCCCGTCTGGCAGCTATGTCTGTGACCTTGGAAGTGGACAAGGTTTAACTTCTGTATTTCTTGCAAAAGAATATGGATTTGTTGTTTTTGCAGTTGACTTATGGAGTGAGCCAAAAGAAAATGAAGAATTTTTCAAAAAAATGGGATTATCTTCTGCACAAATTAAATCTGTAAAAGCTGACGCCAATGAACTTAAATTTGAGAAAGAGTTTTTTGATGCTGTAGTAAGTACAGATTCATATAATTATTTTGGACGTGACCCTATATATTTAGATGAAAAATTGCTTCCATTTGTTAAGAAAGGTGGGTTTGTTTATATCACAGTTCCTGGCATGAAGAAAGATTGCCATGAGAAACTTCCAGAAGAGTTATTGTTATCATGGACACCAGAAGAACTTGATTATATACATGATATAACATATTGGTCTAACATAATTAGTCATTGTAAAAAGGCAGATTTAATTTCAATATATGAAATGGAAAGTAATTCGGAAGTTTGGTCGGATTGGATAAAGCAAAATAATGAATATGCAATAAATGACCGTAAGGCAATAGAAGCTGGCGGTGGAGATTATCTGAATTTTATTGCTATAATTCTACAAAAAAAATAAATTCTTTAGAACCAGACACTATAATTTGTGTTCTAATATGTTTACCGATTGACTTCAATAATTTTATCTTTGAGGGTAATGATTTAAAAATAGAAGAATACAAGAAGATGAAACTGATAAATTAGAACTTGTGGAGGTAGCGAAAATGAAATTTAAAAATCCTATGTTGGTAGTGACTGATATAGATAAATCAGTTGAGTTTTATAAAAAAGTTTTTGGACTTCGTGTAATTATGGACTTTGGAGCAAATAAAACTTTAACAGGTGGCTTAGCCTTACAGACAAGTGAAACATACAAAG
>OAUK01000581.1_pt1 | contig 15243 bp, 16 predicted proteins | sample 1495131 | NCBI WGS metagenome assembly OAUK01 (sample SAMEA2580009, study PRJEB22360) | human gut metagenome | biome: human gut; feature: human-associated habitat; material: faeces | place: Denmark | collected 2008/2010 | reverse complement strand
GGAGACTGTCCAAGTCATCAAGCGTGGCTACCGCATCCGCCCCGTCAAGGCCCTTTGTAAGACGACGCCGCACTGCCGTAACACGGGCCCCCATTCCTTTCAAGATCCGTCCGAACGTGGCTCCTATATCGCCGTATCCCACAACCAGAACTTTTGCCCCGAAAACACTCTGAACCGGTCCTTCATCGTGCCAACGTTCGACCTTTTGATTGTCGTAGTAAGCAGGCAGTCGTTTCATCATCATTAAGAGCTGTGCCGCCATATGTTCCGCCACGGCCACTCCGTACGCCCCCGTCGCATTGGTTAAAAGAACGTCTTTACCGACGACATCGACATAGCTCCCTACTCCGGCACTGTTCAGCTGTAACCATTTAAGCTTTTCAGCCTGCTTTAACAGGTGCGGGTCCGCATTACCGATAATAACGTCGGCATCATTTATGACATCCCGTTCCACAGGAATAGACAACCCGGTACCTTCCATACTGTCCCCGACATATACAAAAGTATGTCCCGGTGCGATTTTTTCCAACAGTTTTTTATGTGCCTCCGTTACGGCACAAGTCACAACGATTTTCACGGAAGTCTCCTTTCTTATAGACATACATCACTATGTATAACTTCAAATCATGATTCTGTTTTCGCATTTATTTGATTCTTTCTAATTATAGTGCTCTTTTATATTTGAAACAAGGGCTGCCTTTTTTTAGCCGGATCGTGTAATAAAGACCGCCCTTCAACCTTTTACGGGCATACAAACAAAAAAAAGACGGTAACCGAAGTTACCGTCATAAAGGTCGTTACCGGAGTTTACGCTTTTGTTACGTTAGCTGCCTGAGGGCCACGAGCGCCGTCTACGATATCGAATTCAACTTCTTGACCTTCAGTCAAAGACTTGAAGCCGTCTTCCTGAATGGCAGAGAAGTGAACGAATACGTCGCCGCCGTCTTCTCTTTCAATGAAGCCATAACCTTTTTCTGCACTAAACCATTTTACTTTACCTTGCATGACACAATCCTCCTAAGATAAAAACTTCCAGCTATCTTGCTAGCTATGGCCTAAGTGTAACATAGTTATAATCCAGTGTCAACGAATATTTCCAATGTATGCATGTAATAAAAATTCGATAATCAACCTATTTATCGGCTTATTTTCGAACATAATCAATAAAGGAATATGCATATTTATTACTCAATGTTTTTTCAAAGTCATGCCTATCAGTCATAGCCCACTCATTTTTATTTTCTTGCGGGAAATAGGTATCGGCCGCGAATTCTTCATGAATTTCCGTAATGTACATTCGCTGTGCCAAAGGCAAAAAGGATTCGTAAACAGAGGCTCCTCCAATGACGAAATATTCCTTGTCCTCCACCAGAGAAGCACATACATCTTCTACAGAATGATATACATCGATACCCTCATGGGCCTTTTTGTAGTCTTTCTGTGACGTAATTACCATATGTCTGCGATTCGGCAAAAGGCCCGGCAAACTTTCAAACGTTTTGCGCCCCATGATTAAATCATGCCCTGTCGTCAAGGCCTTAAATCGTTTCAAGTCCGCTGAAATATGGCACAGTAAATCTCCATCCTTACCGATGCCGCCGTTTTTATCTCGCGCTACAATCAAAGAAATCATACGGCGACCTCCATGGGCAATTTCCCCTTGTGTGTATACCCTTCCAGGCGGATATTTTCAGGCCTAAATTCATAAAAATCTGTGATTTCTTCATCAATGACCAGCTGCGGTGCCGGTAACGCTTCCCGCCGTCTCGCCAACTGCGTTTTCAAAGCCTCTACATGATTTTCGTAAATGTGTGCATTATTGATGACATGAGTAAACAAGCCGGGCCGCAACCCGACAGAACGTGCAATCAGGTGAACAAGAACGGCATACTGAGTCATATTAAACGGAATTCCCAAACCCATATCACCGCTTCGTTGTACAAGCATACAGTTCAGTCGGCCATCGGATACGTCCCATAAGGTCTGATAAGCGCAAGGCTGCAGGGCCATATCGGGTAAGTCTTCAATATTCCACAAAGAGACGATCATGCGTCGATTTTGCGGATCCGTCCGCAATTGCTCCAAAAGCGTATCCAACTGTTTATATTTACGAATCTGGTACCCGTAGGCCTTACCGATCGTCCCGTCTTCACGCATCCATTCATCCCATACATGACAGTTCATCTTTTGCAGTTCTCGTACATCGTTACTCTGTAGCTGCCAAATCCACAACAACTCCTTTACCGCCGTCTTGAAGGCGACAAATTTCGTCGTTAAAATGGGAAACTCTTTTTCCAAGTCGAATTGCATCATCTGATGGGGCAATTTATAGGTCCGAATACCTGTCCGGTTCTGATCGAAGTATCCGTGTTCCAGAATATTTTCTACAATATTCAAGTATTTTTCATCTGCCAAACTCATAAGATCAGTCATCCTTTCCGTCACTTACAATAATATTAAGAAACGCAGGCCCGTATTTATGTAATTTAAAGTCGCCTATCCCCTTTATACTGTGCAATTCTTCAAGTGTTGAGGGCCTTTGTTCCGCCAACTCCCAAAGCGTTACGTCGGAGAAAATGACAAAGGGCGGAATATGTTCTTTCCGCGCCGTCTCATATCGAAGTTGTTGTAACTTCGTAAATAAAGGACGCAATCGTTCCTCATCGTAAATCTTACGAATGCTCCGCTTATGTACGGTCCTTGTCGGCACCGAGTCCTCCGTCTTAAGCACACGCATTACGGGAGCACTCTTACCCGGCCCCAGCAACGCTCTGCCGGCCGCAGCCAGAGACAAGACCGGGTACTTGCCTGTCGCCACTGATAAATAGTCGCGACTTACGGCATAGCGAATCAGTGCCGCCATATCGGCCGCCGAATAATCACCGAGCATGCCGAAAGACGCATTTCGTTCAAAGCCGTACTGCCTGATTTTTTCCGTCATCGTTCCGCGCAAAACGGACGACACGACAGTCTGACCGAAACGCCCCTTTAATTCATCTACACACATACAAATGAGTTTTACTTCCCGAGTTATGTCTTCATCCGTTGTTTCGGCATCACAGTTTCCGCAGTTTCCGCACTCTTCATACTTCACTGTTTCACCGAAATATTCCAAAATCGCACGCCGTAAGCACGAAGAGGTTTCACAATAATCGACCATTCGATTCATTAAAGCCGTGTCATTCTTTTTCTGCTCTTCATCAGTTGATGACACATCGATTAAAAACTTCTGAACCATAATATCGCCGCGCGTAAAGAGAAGGATACATTCCCCCGGTGCTCCGTCTCGTCCGGCACGCCCGGCCTCTTGGTAATAACTTTCCATATTTTTCGGCATTTGCCAATGAATGACAAAGCGAACATTGCTTTTGTCAATTCCCATGCCGAAAGCATTGGTCGCCACAATCAGTTCAATACGGTCATAGGTAAAATCTTCCTGTACACGTCTTCGCTCTTCATCCGTCAGACCGGCATGATAACGGCCGACCTTAAAGCCGTTCTTACGCAGCATATCGTATACCTTGTCCGTTTCCTTGCGCGTAGCGGCGTAAATGATACCGCTTTCATTCTTATGTTCATCCAAATAAGAAATGAGAAAATCCGTCTTTCGTGCCGTCTTGATAACACGAAAATATAAATTGGGCCGATCAAAACCGCCTACCAAAACCAGAGGATTTTTCAATCCCAGAAGATTCAACATATCCTGTTTAACGTATTCCGTTGCCGTAGCCGTAAAAGCACCTACGACAGGACGTTGCGGCAAGGACTCGATCCAGTCTTTGATCAACCGATAGCCGGGGCGAAAATCATGGCCCCACTGGGATACACAATGGGCTTCGTCGACAATGACGGCCGACACGGTTACACTTTTCATGACGGCTGTGAAATACTCGTTTTGTAATCGTTCGGGCGATATATACAAAAGTTTTACTTTTCCCTGTCGCAAAAGAAAAAAGCGTTTATTCGCTTCTTCTACCGTACACCGACTGTCAATACTCGTCGCCCCGATTTCTTGTGCTTGCAGAGCATCCACCTGGTCTTTTATCAAAGACAACAGCGGCGAGATAACTACCGTTACCCCCTTACTCATTAAGGCCGGTATTTGAAAGCACAGAGATTTCCCCGCTCCCGTCGGCATAATGGCCAATACGTCCCGATGCGTCGAGAGTGCTTCTATGACCTCTTCCTGCCCGGGGCGAAAGGATGTATATCCGAAATACTGTTGTAATATATCCGTCGCTTTCATGCCCTCACCCATGCCGTTTCCATTTAAACGGCAAAAAAGACTGTAATAAAATGTGTATATACATTTTATTACAGTCCCTTACTTAAGGCAATGCTACATAGTGCCTTTACTTATCCAACTCTTCGTGCAATAATTCTCCCAAGCGTTTTACCCCTTCAACAATGCGATCTTCCGTCATATTCGAATAGTTGAGACGGAAATGGTTAACTTCTCCGTCGTTGGGATAGAAAATGACTCCCGGAACATAGGCCACATTTTTGGCAATAGCCTTCCGCATCAAAGCCTTGGCATCAATCCCTTCAGGCAAGGTAACCCACGTAAAGAGGCCTCCCTGAGGTCGATTAAACTTAACTTCTTTGGGGAAATATTTTTCCATGGAGTCGCACATTAAATCACGACGTTTGGCATACAAATCCGTAATCTGCTTAATATGCGCTTCCATATCATACATCTTGCAGAAGTAAGCGGCTTGCCGCTGACCGAATGTAGACGTGCCGATGTCGACGGATTGCTTAAACTTAACAAACTTATCGACAACGTCGTCAGGAGCTACAATCCAGCCTAAGCGAAAACCGGGCATAAACGTTTTGGAGAAAGACCCCATAAAGACGACCTTACCCTGAGTATCCATAGATTTCAAAGACGGTAATTTATCAATACCGTAACGAATTTCACCGTACGGATTATCTTCAAGAACGACGACATCGTACTTATTAATGACATCCATAAAGGCCTTACGGCGTTCAACAGGCCATGTAATGCCCGTCGGATTCTGGAATTCGGGAATGACGTAAATCATGCGAATGGAATCGTCTGAAGCCAAGACTTTTTCCAACTCTTCAACAACAATGCCGTTTTCATCTGTCGGAACGGTGGTATATCGCGAACCGGACGGATCGAAAGCCATGATGGCACCCATGTAAGTCGGGCTTTCCATGAGAACCGTATCCCCTTTATCAAGCAAAATCTGGGCTAAAATAAAGAGTGCTTGTTGAGATCCTGTCGTAATGACAATATTATCGGGAGTGCAGTCAACGAAGAACTTATCTTTCATACGAGCCGCCAGTTGTTCACGTAACAAATCATAGCCCTGTGTAGGCCCGTACTGAACGGCTTGACGTCCCTGTTCCGTATAAATGGCTTCGTCTACCTTTTTCATTTCTTCAATCGGAAAAAGCTCCGGTGCAGGCAAGCCGCCGGCAAAGGAAATAACTTCCGGCTTTTGAGTCAATGCCAAAATTTCAGCAATATCGTCAGCCTGTAATGTTTGTGCAAATGTAGAAAAACGTGCCATAATGCAATCACCCCTAAATATAAATATCTTTAACGATTACGTAAAAGTATACCACCATACAAATCTATGAGCAATGCGAAAGTTAAAAAAAAGACCTCCCGAAGAGGTCTTTCTTAATTTATTTTAGAGTAACTGTTTTGTTTCTTCTACTTTTATTTCCAACACTTTTCGCAAGAAGGAGAACTGCTTTTTCATCATCTCATAGTCCTCACCTTCGTCTATGAGCTTGGCCGTACCGGTAATGCGAAATCCCGTACCCTGATATCCGTTAAACCCTTCCACTTCTCTGGCACCGACGGTAAGGATAATCCTATCGTTTATATCCAAGTCCGTTTCCGTACTGTTCATACCGGCGGCCGGAATAAGCAATCGATCATCATCTTTTTCAACGATGTACGTATTCCACGTATTGTTTACATGCGGACCCTCAGGCGTCCATGTAGTAAGTGATACAACACCCTCATAGCTCAAGACATCGTGTAATTTTTCCGGTAACATATTTTTCTTCCTTTCCCTCATAGTCGTTCGTAACACGGCACCCCTTCAACAATTACTAATAGGGGAATTATACACTAAGGAGCCGGCTTAGGCAACATACGGCGGCCTACAATAGAACTTCATCTCACCCCTAAGGGTTCTCGTATATTCTTCATCGGGTCGCTATGTTATAGTTCATATTCAGTTATTCATGACTGACACCTACTTGGCCATCTAATAATAACCTGATAATATAATGTGTTTTTCACTGTTAAAGCGGTTCTGCCTCAATATTTGCAGCATCAAAGACTTCTTTCACCTTATCAAAATTACTGCTCATAAGGACTGCTTTTTTAAGATTTGGAAATTGTTGCAGTTCTGCCAAAGTTATTTCATTTAGGTCAAAGCTTTCATCTTCTCCATCCCACTGTGGAATTATGTTCATATACAACTCATTACCTCCGTCCATATAGAGCATTTCTACGTGAGGTGCAAACTTTTTTGGAATTTCCATTTCCTTAAAGAAATTCATCGCAGGTTCAATAATAGTACAACTGTCCGTATCAATCTTTTCGCCTTTGTATTGGTCGGCAAAATCATAAATATTAAATTCCGGCTTTAGCAAATGCAAGTCATACATCAATACCTGAATAATAGCTAATTTAAAATTCAAATTATCGAAATGTAGAACAGTTCCTATACTTTCTTCATTAAAACTTGTCAAAGGCAGTCCTTTTCTATCACTGTTTTTCATACTTGTCACAATCTTAGCCAGTTCAGACTTAAGACACTTATTTTTATATATGTGAGCAACAGTCAAAGGTATCATTAAAACAGGTAAGAACATAATTACACCTACAAGAGCAGTACCTCGATAGTGATTTTTCGTAGCTCTTCCTTCCGAAATACTATTAAAAAAGTCTGCTGTCTCAGTAAATATTTCTCCTCCACTTACCATAAACAGCAGAATGAACTCTAACGTCATTAAACCCAAAATGATAATCATCATTTTCTTTGCTACCTTATTACATATTTCTATTTTTGTTTCTATGCCGATTGATTCAGCACCGGCTATATTGGAAAACCATTTTTCAGCTCGCTCCTCTTTTGTCATAACGAATCTCCTTTGCTAATTAATTATGCAACAAATAGTATCATATTAAATTCACATTATTTTCTCTATAAAAAATGTCTCCCATCATCTACTAATATACACAGATTTACTACTTACTTTCAAATTTCACATAAAAACAGATAGAGAAAGACAGAAAAACTTGATACAAATTATTTGTTTCCTTTATTCTTTAAATTCGGATTGTACTACCTTTAACAGTTTATCTGGCAACCTCTTTTTATATTGATTGATATTTATTTTTAGATCCTGATTTTAGATTGTAGCTGTAGCTTTTTTCTTGATCTGTATTCTCATGCTTGTATTCGTTCACACTTTTTAAACTTCTCGAGATTTTTTGCTCAGTAGTTACTTTCCCGACTTCCGCTTTAATGGTCTCCACCATTGCAGCACCGTCGTCGAACTTTTCCGGTGCTGCATACAATTCTGCCATTGTCATGGTTCTCATTCTCCTTTTCGAACACATTAAATATATGTGATGCGGTCTCCTCCGCTTTTCACCAACAAAAAATGCCCCACGCACCACTGCGCAAGGCATGAAAAAAGCACCCACATTTGTGAGTGCTAAAGGCAAAACGTTTTTCTCATTTGCTCTTTTTCTTCTTCGCTTAAATTTTTATCTTCATTAATCGACATCGCTAACTCTCTGTCTTCTGCCCGAAGCATTTCGGCCGTACGGGGGAGGGCATTCACAAACTCTGAATCATCAACAACCAAATACTCGGGCTTTTTTTTATATTTTGTATTCATCATATTCTAACAATCCTTCTGCTTTTAACTGAAAAAACGTCTTTCTTAATGCAACGCCTTGGCTATAATTGATTATGTTTTTATTATACACGTCATGTATGTGTTCTTCAAGCAATTTAATATCTACACTCCTATTAAATTGCTTAACGACAAAAAGGGTTCCCCTGTGGTCTGTTAAAATTCCGGCATAAACACTTTCGTTGCGAAAATATTGTATAACATCTTCCCTCGAAAACGTCATGTTTCTTGGGTGATTATGTAATACGAGTAATGAGTTTGGCTTTCTTTCTCCTTGAGGAAACGGAATATTTACGCCATCTCCATTAATTTCCCCAATCGCTTCAGGCCCTACGATTTTTCTATGAGCGTCTATCATTACCCCTCTTTCTCTATTTATCCCATTGTTTATATTAAGACACGCAATTAACTCCCTCCGAATTAATTGCGTAACATCTGCCGCAAATCCTAATCCCACAATCAAATCATACCATGCCTTTGTGTTTACTGTTCTTCTATCTACCAAAAACATCGGATCAACCTTCGACCCTCTCGGAATTCGTACCTTTGTCTGCCACTTTTCAGAAGACTGAATTAGACTCGGGATTCTAACCTCAAAAGCCTCTCTAGATATGCCCCTAGCATTGGCGAACCATTCTTTCTTGCCGCCCATTACATCACTTCTGCCATGGACACCAAGCAATCGTTCTTGCTCACGTTTCGGAAGCGTGTCGATGTACGCCTTTCCACCCTTATCAACATTATACTTTTGCCTGCTCATATCAATCATGACGTCAACAATCGGCTTGATTCGACATAAGCAGTGAGGATGTGCAGGGAGCTTGAGGAATTTGTCTTTCGGGAATATGCCCTTGCCAAGGCCGTACATGTCGGCATGTGCGTATACATCGCAAATATCGCACTTCGGATGTCTATCGGCATTTATGTAGTTGTCTACGATGAATATATAAAATCCGGTATAACGAGAAAAGCGAACTACCCATCCTTATCAATCCGATAAGAATAAATAGTTCGCTTTTGCATTCTCTGGTGGGCGATGACAGGATCGAACTGCCGACATCTTGCTTGTAAGGCAAGCGCTCTCCCAGCTGAGCTAATCGCCCGAGTGTGGTGACCCCTACGGGATTCGAACCCATGTTATCGCCGTGAAAGGGCGGTGTCTTAACCGCTTGACCAAGGGGCCATGGCTCCTCAAGTAGGACTCGAACCTACGACAAATCGGTTAACAGCCGATTGCTCTACCGACTGAGCTATTGAGGAACAACGTGTTCCATACGGAACAATAAGAATTATAACAAAGAACCGTACAAAAAGCAACACCAAAATTGAATGCTTACGGGCAAAACACAAAAGAAGGCCGAATCCCTCGAAAGAGGACTCGGCCTTCCTGATTTCACATCGCCTGTAAGCAGACAATTTATAGGCTATATATGTCGGCTTACATCATACCGGGCATGCCGCCGGGCATACCGCCGGGCATAGCGGGAGCAATCGGCCCCCCCCTGCCGGTTCGGGTTTATCCGCAACAAGTGTTTCCGTCGTAAGTACGAGAGACGCAATAGAAGCGGCATTCTGTAAAGCCGTACGCGTTACTTTGGCAGGGTCGACAATGCCGGCCTTTACCATGTCCACATATTCTTCCTTGAGTGCATTAAAGCCCACACCGTCGGGAGAATCCATAACCTTGGCAACAATGACCGAGCCTTCCAACCCGGCGTTATGTGCAATCTGGCGAACCGGTTCTTCAACAGCTCGCTTAACAAGATTAATACCCGTCTGCACATCCCCTTCTTCTTTGAATTCATCCAAAACGGGAAGAATATCAATAAAGGTCGTACCGCCGCCTGCAACAATACCTTCTTCGACTGCTGCACGAGTTGCGTTCAAAGCATCTTCCAAACGAAGCTTCTTATCTTTCAATTCAACTTCCGTAGCAGCACCGACTTCGATAACGGCTACACCGCCGGACATCTTAGCCAAACGTTCCTGTAATTTTTCTTTGTCAAAGTCAGACGTCGTTTCGGCAATCTGTGCCTTAATCTGTGCTACGCGATCCTTAATAGCCGCAGCATCGCCATGACCTTCGACAATAGTCGTTTCGTCCTTCGTTACACGTACCTGACGTGCCGTACCGAGGTCTTCAATGCCGATACTGTCCAACTTACGGCCTACTTCTTCCGTAATAACCGTAGCACCTGTCAAGGTCGCAATATCCTGCAACATAGCCTTGCGACGATCCCCGAATCCGGGAGCCTTTACAGCGACGGCTTTAAATGTACCGCGCAACTTGTTGACTACGAGAGTTGCCAGAGCTTCGCCTTCTACATCTTCGGCAATAATCAGAAGTTCCTTACCTGCCTGTACTACTTTTTCCAAGGTCGGCAACATTTCCTGAATGGATGCGATTTTACGATCCGTTACCATAATATACGGTTCGGACATAACGGCTTCCATCTTATCCGGATCCGTTACCATGTACGGAGAAATATACCCGCGATCAAACTGCATACCTTCTACAACGGACAACTGCGTACCCATAGTTTTCGATTCTTCAACCGTAATAACGCCGTCTTTACCGACCTTTTCCATAGCATCGGCAATCAAGCCGCCTACTTCTTCATCTCCCGCGGAAATGGAAGCGACCTGTGCAATGGCTTCTTTATCGTTGACTTCAATAGCGCGCTTTTGAATTTCTTCTACCAAGCGTTTGACAGCCTTTTCTACACCGCGTTTCAAAATCATAGGATTGGCACCGGCTGCAACATTACGCATGCCTTCCTGAATCATAGCCTGTGCCAATAAGGTAGCTGTCGTCGTACCGTCGCCTGCCACGTCATTGGTCTTCGTAGCCACTTCTTTTACGAGCTGTGCCCCCATGTTTTCAAAGGGATCTTCCAATTCAATATCACGAGCAATTGTAACACCGTCATTCGTAATAGTAGGTGCGCCGAATTTCTTATCCAATACTACGTTACGACCCTTAGGTCCCAACGTTACTTTTACTGCATTTGCCAATGCATCTACACCGTTGCCCAAAGCACGGCGTGCTTCTTCGTTAAACAAAATCTGTTTTGCCATTATGAGTCACTCCTTATAAGAAATGCTATATTATATAGTCGCCAAAATATCGCGTTCACTGACAATTAAATAATCAACGCCGTCATATTTAACTTCCGTACCTGCATATTTCGAGAAAATAATTTTATCGCCTACGCTTACTTCCAAGGGAGTACGCGTACCGTTATCCTGTAATTTACCTGTGCCTACGGCAACAACTTCCCCCTGGCTCGGTTTTTCTTTAGCCGTATCGGGCAGGAAAATACCGCTCGCCGTCTTTTCTTCCTGTTCTAATACACGAATCACTACACGATCTCCTAACGGTTTAATCATTGTATGTTCCTCCTCATATCATTCATTTCTGTCTTCATTATTAGCACTCAAGTTTTATGAGTGCTAACCACAAGACTTATATTACCCATTAAAGGTGAAAAAGTCAAGATTTATTTTTATTCGTTTCTGCACGAATTAAATCGGTCGCTGCCTTTTTCATAGAGACACCGTGCTTCATACAATACTGTTGAAGGCGTCGTTGTGCCTCTCCTTCCGTAATCCCGTATCTTTTTACCAAAATGTCTTTGGCCCTCGCCGACAGTTTCAGCAGCTGTTTTTCCTCCCTCAGCCTAAAAGACTCCTCATCTTTTTGACGTTGAATCCTGAACTGAGATACGGCCACTTCCATAGCCGGATACAGATTGGCGGGGTTGACAGGTTTTACCAAATAGGCGAATACGCCCGATTTGGCCGCCTCATCTACAATATCCGGCTGACTATAGGCGGTCAGTAAGATGACGGGAGCCAACTTTTCACCATGAATCAATTTTGCAGTATGAATTCCGTCAAGATGCGGCATCTTTACATCCAAAAAAACCAAATCGGGTCGTTCTCTGCGCACCGCTTCCAAAGGCCGGCACCCCTTCAGCCGCTTCCGCAACGACAACATGGCCTCTTTCTTCCAGCATTTCTTTCAAATCCATGCAAATAAGGGCTTCATCATCGGCAATGACTATGCGATAAGACATTTTCATCACTCCTCTATGTAAGGAAAAGCTACGGTCGCCGTTGTCCCGCACGGTTGATTGGCGCAGATAGAAAAACTGCCGTGTAAATCTTTTTCCGCCACCGTCTTCACAATTTCCAGACCCAAGCGTTTTTTACCGTCTATTCCGGGTTCCATCCCCTTCCCCGTATCCGTAACGACAAGTATACACTGCCTGTTTCGTCTCTTGACGGAAAGATAAATGTCACCGCAACCGTCGTCTGAAAATCCGTGTAACACGGAATTGGTAAGCAGCTCATTTAAAATCAAAGCCGCCGACACACCTACACCCGACGACACGAAAATCGCTTCACCCTTAAAGTGTGTCCTGATTCGTTCTCGGATTTCCGTGAGACTGGAAACGGTCAATCCCAATAAGCTCTCCCCTAACTTAGCCAAATCTATTCGTTCTTCTTCCCCGTATGCCAACGTATCGTGAACCAACGCGATACCGAGGATACGATTTAAAGCTTCCTGCAATGCGTTCCGTGCTTCTTCATGCTCGACACGCCGCATTTGCATGCGTAAAATACCGGCAACGGTTTGCAAATTATTTTTCACACGATGATGAATTTCTTTAATAACCGAATGCTTTACTTGCAGTTCTTCTTCTTTTCTTCTGATTTCCGTCCGTTCCGTCAAGACAAGAACCAGCTGAAAGAGTTTTCCGCCTCGCACAAGAGGAATAGCCCTTAAAGTCAACGACGATTCGGGGCTGTTAATCTCTTCCGTCGTTCCCTGCCGTGTTACTAGGGCGTGGCGTGCAGCACTTAGATCAGCAAAATCCGTAAAAACGCTTTCTCCCTTAAGCGGCGACGTACGCCCCCGTAATCTCATGATTTTTTCCGCCGTGTCATCGGCATAAATAATCCGTCCGCCTTTATCCACAATGATGACTCCGTCCTGAACGGACAGGCGACCGTATAATCCCGCTTCATCGGCCGAAGCGGGCACTTGTAAGATACTGAAAGCCGTTTCCGTCAACAGCTGTTTATCGGCCGCCACCTCCCCCGTAAAAGACAGTACGGCAATGACCTTGCCGCCGTTATCGACAAAAGGATAGACCGTCATGGATTCCGTACGACCGTAATCCACTTCCTTGTGTGCTGTCAAACTTCGCCTTTGCGTAAACACATCGACAATAACCGGCTCATCCCCGCAAGCTACGATAGCACCGACAGATGTATCCGCCTTACCTTCCGCTGCAAATAAGGGTTTACGCACAGCTGCCGACACGAGAAAGCCCTCTTTGGATGACGGTACGAAAAGAGCCAACCTTCGTTGTGCCAGATCGGCGGCAAACTGAAGGAAAGGCTCACTTTTTTCCAGAATATGAATTTGTACATCCGATAAGTGACTGTCACTATGACAGATATCCGCTATTGTAGGCATATGTTCCTATGTCTCCGTTCCCGTTAGAGACAATGCCGGTTTCGCATTCAAAGTCATATCTGCGAAACGGCCGTCTTGAGCCATGTAATAAGCACGACAGCCGATCATAGCCCCGTTATCCGTGCATAAAATCGGCTCAGGCTTATAAAAAGTATATCCATTTTCCTTACACGCCGTTTCCATAGCCTGTGTCAAGCCGTGATTAGCCGCTACGCCGCCGGCCAGGACGACGGTACGAAGCCCCGATAATTCCGCCGCATTGACAGTCTTTTCAACGAGTGTTTCTACCACCGTCTTTTGAAACGACGCCGCAACATCCTCGGGACTATACGTTTCACCGCGCTGCTCCTGCGTGTGCAAATAATTGAGTACTGCCGACTTCAAGCCGCTGAAGCTGAATTCAAAGTTATTTCTTTCATGCAAGGCCTTAGGAAAAACAACGGCATCGGCATTTCCGAGGGCTGCCAGTTTATCAATTTGAGGACCGCCCGGATAGGGATACCCCATGACGCGGGCAATCTTATCAAAAGCCTCTCCCGCCGCATCATCCCGTGTCTGTCCCATGAGCTCAAATCGGTTATACCCAAGCACCTTTACAAGCTGAGTATGACCGCCCGACACGACAAGGGCCAAAAAGGGCGGTTCCAATTCTGTATGACTGAGAAAATTGGCAAATATATGCCCTTCCATATGATTAACCCCTACCAAGGGTTTATCGGCGGCAAAGCTCAAGGCCTTCGCCGTAGCCACCCCGACCAGAAGGGCCCCTACCAGACCGGGGCCGTAGGTTACTCCGATATGATCGACATCGTTCAATGTGATTTCGGCCTCTTCCAACGCTTCTTTTATGACGGGCATAACATATTCAATGTGCTGTCGTGAAGCGATTTCCGGCACGACGCCGCCGAACTTACGATGAATCGGTACTTGCGTAGATATAATATTGGATAAAATCCGACGCCCGTTTTCAATGACGGCCACGGATGTTTCATCACAACTCGTTTCCAAAGCTAATGTATACATTATCTCTATCCTTCATCAGCGTACCCAAGGGTAGGCTTCTTTTTTACAATCCATAACATAGGCATCTTCTACGGGGTCGGAATAATAATGCTTCCGCACACTTAATACCTCGTAACCCAATTTTCGATATAAGTGAATAGCTCCCTGATTGGAAATGCGCACTTCCAAAAATATTTCAGTACAACCCGCTTCCCATGCGGCTTCCATCAAAACACGCACCAGCAATTCGCCGTACCCTTGGTGACGAAATTCCTTGCGCAAGGCAATATTGGTAATCTGCCCTTCATCAAGAACCTGCCACAACCCGGCATACCCGACGATCGTACCGTCTTCTTGCTCCAGTACATAGTAAAGAGCCCGTTCGGACTCCAATTCCCGTTGCACAGCCGGCAAAGACCAGGGAATGGAAAAAGAATCCTGTTCCACCTCATAAATTCCCTTGTCGTCGGTCCGTACGGCTTTACGAACAATTACGGACATATTGAATCACCGTGCCGTTTCTCCCAAAGCACTTCCGCCTCACTACGCCGCTTATAAGCCGGTGTCAAGGTCATGCAATCATCCGTATCGCCCTTGTCAAAACGTTCCTGTGCCGCTACTGCCAAAGCTCCGGCCCGGGGGATAATTTGGTGCGGTCGAGCAAGCAAACACTTGTCTCCGCCAGATGCAATTAAATCGGCAAACTTAGAGGCTCCGTCACCGCAAAACACAACCTTTTGATTTCCTTCAGATACGCGGTTAATAATATCCGCTGCCGCCATAACCGTAACGGCTTTATCTTCATATAGCTTGCACTTACCCCCCGCGGATATGCT
>OAUK01000578.1_pt1 | contig 15291 bp, 10 predicted proteins | sample 1495131 | NCBI WGS metagenome assembly OAUK01 (sample SAMEA2580009, study PRJEB22360) | human gut metagenome | biome: human gut; feature: human-associated habitat; material: faeces | place: Denmark | collected 2008/2010 | reverse complement strand
GATTAAGCAGAGTTTTTTGCCGGGGGGGGGAACCCCGCCTATTCCTGCCTTAAGCCAAAATCAAAGATTTTGTTCCTAAGTTTTTGATGTCCCGCAAGCGGTCCATCATTCGCTGCGCTGCTTTCAAAAGCGGAAAAGAATATGGTCGGCGCCCTTACCTGTACTCCTCCTCTCCGAGCATTATTCCTAACGCTCATAACCGTTTTCCTCACTTTCGTATAGATTTACCATTGCTATCCCATCTTGAAACTGGTGATCTGCTGGTATGATTCCCTCCTGGTACAAAGAGACTGCCCTGTCTGCTCCAACAATAATATGATCAAATACCTTTATTGCCAATGCACCGAGCGCATCCCTCAATTGATTTGTAATAGCAATATCCTGCTCGCTTGCCTTCAATGAATTCCCCGGGTGGTTATGAGCCAAAACAACTCCTACTGCGTCTAGCTGAAGCACTCTTTTTAAGAGTTCACGGGTAAAAAAAGGTGACCGGTCCACGGTCCCTTCCGCAACTTTTTCGCAGGATATCACCCCACAACCGGAATCAAGATATGCACAAAGGATCATTTCCCGTTCCCTGTAATATGCCAGTTGCGAAATAAAATATTCTTTCGAACGCTCACTGCCACTTAGTATGATCCGTTCCTCCCACTCGATTTTCCTCAACGATTGATATGCATTTAAAAATTCTCTTAGCTGAACGATCTTTTTATACTGCGCTTCCGTCACCCCCGCCGCAATCGGGTGGTCAACGATATGCAATAAATCAAACTGCTTGGAATACTCCTCTATTTTCCTTTTACTGATTCCGGTGATCCGGCTGAATCCGTCCATGAAATGTTCCCGGCTGGTTCGGACTGTCTCCATGATACATCCCTTCCGTCATATGACTCCAACATGGCAATTGCCTCCAATTTTCTCTCAGTCTCTACTGACAGCCCCAGCACAGGATATTCCCTAAGCAAAGCAGTGAATGGATACTTCTCTAAAAAAGTCTCCATTTCTGTCTTTTCTTCTTCATCAACCTCTAGCAGTGAAATCAAGAGATCGGCCAGCAATATCTCCATATGCTTTTTCCCTATCTTTGTTTCCCCTGTTCCTCCCATCACCGTTCCATTTCCTCCCCCTTCTTTTCCTCCTGTTCCTGCTCTGGAAAATGGTAGTATTCCATCAGATCCTGGTTAAAATCCTTCAAGTGCGGTGTCTGAATCGCCGTCCAGTAACCCAGTTTCTCATATTTCTTTTTCATTTCTTCCGCTTTTACCTGACCATGATTATGCGGCGTCCCATCCGGCAGATGGCCCTCGCTGTCATTGTCATAGCAGAAAACAATCTCCTTAATCTCCGGGTGGTTTTTCAAAAAACGTTCCAATGCGCGATCCGAAAGGCAGCCCTCTGAGATACGGTAATCCTTCGTCCAATCAATCCCAAACCGCTTACACAATGTAGCGTGACTAATGGCATCAATCGGTGCTTCAAACTCGTATACCCGTTTGCTTCTGCCAGGCATAAGAAAACCATAAGTCTTATCAGAATTTTCAACATCCTGTCGGAATCCCCCATGGAGTTTCATTTCCCTCAGAGAACAATAACGGGGCGTATCCTCCTGATCGTAGCCCACGAATGCACAGTTAATATATTTCTTCCCATTGATCTCCTGTCTCACTTGAAAAATCCTGCCCTGATCCATCAACGCATAGACAATATCCTCATCCAGTTTCCGATCGCTTACCAGATATAATGCGGCCCGATTATTATTTCTATCACGGGGCGGCAGAACCATCTTCTTCGTTTTCTCTTTAACGGGTTCCGCAACCGTAAACGTGGAACCGTAAGCGCGGCTTCCCAGGACGCTCTCCATGGCTTCCACCTTGCTCAGTCCAAAGTATTCCATGGCAAATTCAACGATATTTCCATGTTTCCCCGTTGTGAACCAGTGAAATCCACGGCCATGCTTAAATAAATACAACCCACCGCTGTTCTTTACGTGGACCGTATTTGCATCACCCTTTTCAAGAATCAAACCATTTTCTACTGCAAAATCAATGATATTCGTATTGTAAATTTTTTCGACCTCTTCCTTTGTAAATGGCATCGGTTTCTGTTTAGTAACCATGTCAACCTCCTCATTGTTCCATACAATCCTCATAAAAACTCTCTGATTTACTTTCTAGCACTTCATCAACAGGAGTATCTTCGGGCCGCTTATCTTCTTCCATCTGAAATTCAAGTTCCAGAGCCAGATGAACCTGTTCTTTTAATAATTCTCTTAACTTTTCCTCATCTTTAAATGGTTTGGACAACTCCAGCTTTGCAGCCTTTAACTGTTTCTCCAAATCTTCCAGCTTCACTTCCATATCCAGTTTTAGCTCATCCAACCTTCCGATCGTATTCTCAATCCTTGTGATATTTCCCAAACTAGATGGACCTGCGGTAAAACCGTATATGCCTTTTCCAGTCAGTTCAACATTAATGATGCCGCTAATGCCACGAGTCAAAGAGATCGTAAATCCCGCGTAACTTCCAATCACCAAAGTGTCTCCCTCACTTTTTCCCAGTCTCCAAAACAGGAGTTCCAAATGATCACTGGCTTCACTCCTGCCTCTGTGGGCCTTATGTTCTAAAGTCATAGAAAAATCCACTCTCTTGTTTTTGTGGTAGCGTTCTACATCGACTCTGTATTTTTCAATCTGATCCCGACATTTCTCGATCCGGCTTGGATAACTGAAAATCACATCATTTTGAAGCTCCTGGTGATTGGCTTTCCAGGAGGCTTTCAGTGTCTGTAAGCGATAAATTTCATTATCTACTTCCATTTTATGTTTCATCCTGGGATCTGCAGCCAATGTCTTAAACTCTGCATATTGCAGTACCGTTTCATCGATATCCTCACAGCTTCTGGCCGCTGAGCGTCCCGTCATAATCTGGCTGATATACTTCTGCTTCTGCTCTAAAATCTGCCACAGATAAGCGTCAAACGTCTGCTCCGTAATATAGTTAAAAATGGAAATCTCCTCATTTTCATTTCCCTGCCTAAGAATACGGCCATTTCTCTGTGTCAAATCAGCCGGCCTCCAAGGCACATCGAGATGATGCAGCGCAATCAATTTATCCTGTACGTTCATGCCAGCTCCCATCTTTTCCGTACTTCCTATCAGGATCCGGATCTCCCCTGTCTTCACCTTTTCAAACAGCTCTGCCCTCTGTATATCCGTATTATAATCATGAATAAAGGCAATCTCCTCATCCTTTACACCCGCAGCCGTCATCTCCTCTTTTAGCGCCTGATAAAAGCTGTAGCTGCCATCCGGTTTCGGTGTCCCCTTATCGCAGAAGATCAGCTGTGTAGACTTTTTTTCTGCAGTTTCATGGTAAATAGACGCTACATTTTGGGCACATACGTTCAGTTTGGTATTCGGGTTGTAAGAAATACTAAAATCCAGGATCCTTGGATCAATGGCTAATAGCCGGGCCTCATTCGTCAGTTTCAAAAAGTTGTCTTCCGTACTGTCCACTCTCCCGTTTCGGATATCCTCTGCCCGCATGACGAGTTCCGCCATTTTTTCTTTCTGTTCCGGTGTAATCATGGTCTTTACTGCCTGAAATGCTCCGGTCCTCAGCTTTGGAACCGGTATCTCCGGAAGCATATCCGTTGTTTTGATATCGGCAACCAGAGTAAACATAGACATCAGTTCTGGAAGATTGTGAAAATGGGCAAACCGGCTCTTCATCTGGTACCCGGTACCCTCCGGTCGAAGCTCCAGGGAAGATTCCACAACACCAAACGTGCTTGCCCAGGAATCAAAGAGAAAAATACCTCTCGATCTTAATTCCGATGGCTGCAGCGCTTTCTGCATCACATACAACTCACTCATAGAATTTGTAACCGGCGTACCCGTTAAATAGATCAGTCCCTTCTCCCCAGTAATCTCATTGATATACTGACTTTTCATATACATATCCATGGCCCGCTGGCTGCTCTTTCCTCCTACACCGGCAACATTCCGCATTTTAGTAAAGCTGTAGTTGTTTTTATAAGTATGAGCTTCATCAATAATCAGGCAGTCCACGCCCAGCTGCTCAAAATTGATTGTATTGTCTTTTTTATCTTCATTAAATAAATAGTCATAGCGGAATTGCAGATTTTTCTGAAATGCACAGAGCTGTTTTAAGGTCCAGCTTTTCCCCAGCCTTCCTTTTTCGTCTGCAATTGCATCGCTGATCTCATTCAACTCTTCCTGAATCGCCGAAAGCTGTTTTTCCTTCGACAGATTGATTAATTCAAAGCTGCTGTGAGCCATGATAATCGCATCGTAATCTCCTGTCGCAATCCGGCTGACAAAGCGTCTCCGGTTCTTCCTCTCCAAATCCTTTTTCGTAGCAACCAAAAGGTTATCCTGAGGATAGAGTTTCATATAATCTGCGGCCCACTGCCCGACTAAGTAATTGGGTACGGCAATCAGCGGCTTATGGCAGACTCCCAGACGTTTTCGTTCATGCGCAATCACAACCGCGCTGAACGTTTTGCCTGCTCCTACTTCATGGGCTCCCAGAACATTCGTATTTCCATAAATCCCACGGGCAATTAAGTCTCTCTGATTTTTTCTCAAGTGGATGGCGCTGTTTAAATCAGGAAACATTAAGCCGTCTCCATTAAATTCTCTGGGCCGGATATTATTGAACCGATCGTTATAGAGCTTCGTAAGCGCATCTCCCCGTTCCGGTTCCTCAAACAGCCAGCTTTCAAATTCCTGCTTCATCTGTGCCTGCTTTTCCCTTGCCAGAAGGGTCTCTGCGCGGTTTAACACGTATTTCACTTTATCTTCCCCGGTGTAAGAGTCCACATATTCTACCCGGTCTTTCACCTCCACGGTCCTCAGATTTAAGGATATCTCCAGGATTTCATAAGCATTTTTCCTTGCGGTTCCATAAGTTGCGTTGACGCATACGGAATTCGGTTCCGCACTTTTTCGGGTGATGTGATACTCTCCGGTATAGGGAGCAAATTCAATTCCGATGCCAGAACTTCCGCCCTGCAGATAACTCGGCGTCTCAAACTTTTCGTACATAAATGCTTCATAGTACTCGGTCGGTATCCAGGTGGCTCCCAATGTAAAACTGATATCCTCCGGTGTCAGCGGCTGCGGCTGAACCTGTTGCAGTGCTTCCACATTGCGGTTAAATCGCTCCGGTTCTTCTTTTGCGTAGAAAACAGCTTCCTTCAGCTTATCTTTTACGTAACCGCTCAAATACTCTTCCGCTATGACCCAGCCTTTATAGGGTTTCCCATCATAGGCAGCCGGATCCTGATAAATTCTCGTCCCCAATTCTGCAATGATCTCATCCTTGCTGAAATTTTCATGATCAGGCGTGTGGTATAGATACTGTATATAATCCAAATCAATACGGCCTTTCATGTTAATGGATAACTGAAGCGCTTCTTCCGCACTATCTGCCCGTTTCGGAACCATTTTCGGTCTCACTGTTGCCTGATAGAATACAATAGCCTTTTGATACTCTCCTTTGATCTTTTTTCTGTCTTCGTCCTTTTTGGGGTCCTCAATGGAACGAAGCAGTGGACTGTCACTATCCTTTGCAAAAGCAGTTATATTGGCAAATGAGTTCACATACCCATATCTGGCAGTAAACCGGTCATATACCAGATTCAGTTCATTTAAATATCGTTTCAAACCGATGTCAAAGTCCGCAGGGTATCCGTCATCAATCCGTTCCTCTTCTGTCCTGGATTGGAAATTAATTAAGTTCCATAGTGCGTCCTTTATCTCCAGAAGCCCTTTTATCCGTTCTTCCTTCATTCCACCGATGGCCTGCAAATACATTCTGGAATCTTCCCGATAGTACAGCTTGTCTTCGATCAGGGCATAGCAGCCATTCTTCACCTCAGGTCTTGCCGGAAGCCAGTCTTTCACTTCCGAATCACCATCCACTGCAAGCTCTGTATCGGGCTCCCGATAAACTGCCTGCAGCTTCCCCACTGCATTGTTAAGCAGCTCTTCCAGAGGCTGATCTTCAAAAGGAAGGCAGCTTGTAGTAGCCTCATTCGCATACATACTCGCGTCAAATGCCATTGTTCCCAGTATCATTTCCGGATGATCGATGAAATAAGAATTGACAGGAACACCATTTTCATCTTCCTCGATAGAAAGCCAGTTAATCTCCCTTTTATCCGGAACAATCTCCTGTTCCCGTTTCTGTAAAAACAAAATATCCGTCGTCGCTGTCGTTCCTGCAACTTGATAAAATGCATTTTTCGGCAGACGGATCGCTCCAATCAACTCTGCACGCTGCGCGATGTAGCTTCGGATCGAAGAATTTTTCTTGTCCAGGGTAAACTTCGATGTAATAAATGCAATGATTCCACCAGGACGGACTAAATCCAGTGTCTTTGATAGCGATAGGTAATCCTTTGAAGTTATCTTCGGATTTTCCCCCGCTCCACACCGTGCGTGCGACTTTCACCGCACACGGCGTTCCACCGTTTATGATTCGGTATTAACTAAAGTAAACTTACAATTTTCGAGCAGTAAAGAAACTCATTTTAATATTAGATGGCTTGCATATTTGCCAGTTGGCGTAGCTTGTTCAGCTTTGCCTTTTGTTTGTAGGTGAGCTGTAGTTGTGAGAGGTAAGCCTTGATTGTTTCTTCTTTTGTTGCGTGTAGCAATCGGTGTATATCCTTGTGTAAAATAATCAAGTTTTCGTATCTGTCGTCTCCACCTTGACTGACAGGCTTTTTGTGGTGACAATGAATTTCGTGTAATTCCAGTATTTTCCCTGTAATTGCACATTTTCCGTACTGTGCCACATAGAGAGAAATTCGGTTATCCATATACTCAACACTTCGACCTACTTCCTTTGTTCTCATAAGGAGAAGCATTGTTCTGGTATCTATGCCAAGATTTTTATGAATTTCTCGTCTGCCCTCTGACGTGTATTTGCCTACCGATTTTTTCTTCCACATTGGATTTTTGTGCTTAACATAAGCAACGGGTATCAAAGGTTTGCCACTATAGAATCGGATTTGTTTGCTTTTTCCGTATTTCTTTTCAATGAACGAAAATCCTTTGTAATCTCCTTTTGCGGAAAGTGCCTTTCGCTTTAATTGGCTTAGTTTCACAACATCAACTTCTCGCCCCATATCTGCGAAATCCGAACTCACACAGGTTGCAATCTGAAAATAGTTATGCATACCCATAATCATAGAATTGTATTCGTTGATAAGAGTAGCTCGTTCCTCATCGTTTTTGGGATGTGCTATCTTTTTGATTTGACCTTTCAGTTTGTCCGTTTCTCGGCGCTTTGCTTTGTCGCATATATGCGATTTGACAACATAGGACGCCCCTTTTTTCATAAGAGTGAGCTTAAACCCAAGAAATTCCGAATAGCCTTTTTTCAGATTGACGATTTTAGACTTTTCTTCGCTGATTTCCAGCTTCAATCGCTCCTGAAGCCACGCCTTCGTTGCATGATATGCTCTGTCGGCATCTTTTCGGGTAGCGCAAAATATCTTAAAATCGTCAGCGTATCTTACCATGTGCATCTCTTTTAATCCCGATTTACGAAATGCGTCATAAGCTCGCCCTCTGTGGATTGCTCCTGTTTTCGTGATATGGTCACGAACATTATGGGCAGGTTGTTTCTCCCACTGGCTTATTATCCACCAGTCCAGTTCATTAAGAACAATGTTGGACAGTAGAGGCGATAGGATTCCGCCTTGCGGCGTTCCTTTCTGGGGGTAAATTGTGTCGCCGTTTGGCAAAACAATCGGAGCTTTTAGCATCTCCTTAATCACACATAGCAACTTTTTGTCCTGTATTCCTATGTTCCACATCTGCTTTATCAGCTTGCTGTGGTTGACATTATCGAAGAATCCTTTAATATCAATGTCCACAACAAAGTGCAGATGGGATTTTTGCATAAACGCATATGCTTGTGCAATAGCGTGCTCTGCTGACCTGTTCGGTCGAAACCCATTGCTTCTGTCGCTGAATTTAGCTTCACAGATAGGTTCAAGGATTTGCAAAATACATTGTTGGACTATCCTATCCCATATCGCAGGGATACCGAGCGGTCTTAACTTTCCGTTCGGTTTTGGAATTTCAACTCTTCTTACTGCTTTGGGTTTATACCATTGGAGTTTCTTTCTCACAATTTCAACAAACTTTGTTTCGGGAATCTTTTCAATATCCTTAATCGTTAGCCTGTCTATTCCGCTTGTATTGCTTCCAGAATTGCGTTTTATGTTTCGATAAGCAAGGCGAATGTTTTCTTCGCTCTCAATGAGTGGCATGAGATTATTGAAAATCTTCCCACGCCCGCTATCTGCGTACAATGTGTCAAGCGTATTTTGCAAGTCATAATACTCCAAATGGCGTATTTTTGAGTTCTTTTTCTGCTTCGTAGTTGTCACAGGCATCTCCTCCTTTCGGATTTGATTTTCTTTGTCATACTCGAAGCTGTGAATGTTTACTTTGTTATTATTTGAAAATCATAGACGGCTAATGGCTGTTCCTCCGTTCCCATTACAGGAACATCAACGGTCGTGCCATCGCTCTCACAGAAAACTCACGCAGTTATGATTTCCTGCGTTAACTAACCTTTGGTTAGCTTTTCTGCTTTCCTCGTTCCAACAATTCTATCTATACATATACCCGTAGGTGTCCTCTCTGAACCTGTATGCTTGATCCCGCCTGTAACGGCATAGGGTATTTCATATCTTCGATTTTTACTTTACCCCACATACTATCCCTCTGGATAACTGCACATTTCTATACAGCCTACTTATAGACCCTTACATTCGAGGATTCGTCAGACTTTTTACAGTCATTCTCACCATAGATATTTTGTAGACCTCCGGCATATAGGCTACACCATCCACCTCTGGATAGCTTTCGTTACAGTTGTTTTCACAACTGTAAGACGGTAACTCTCTGCCGACTTCACCGAGCTTCTGAACATCTGCCTTTTGAGCAGAGCCAGTCGGAGTATCAAGGTTGGCGTTTCTGGGCGTTACCCCATCATTCCACCAATCGAATTGTTAGTTTGCAAATATACTGTTTCACCTCGCTTTCCAATTTACACCTAAGCTTTTCACTTAGGAACGAGTCGCACCGATAAAATAGTCATGGATTCGGAATCCATATCGGTCATACCGGCGGTCACTGATCTTAATAGAGTTAAATGGAATATTCCCCACCGCCACATCAAAGAAGTTATTAGAAAATTCTATATCCTCATATCCCTTTATCTCGATATAGGCGTTGGGATATAATTCCTTTGCAATGCTTCCCGACAGCCGGTCAATCTCTACCCCATAAAGAGCCGATTTTTTCATGCTGTCTGGAAGAACCGAGTAGAAATTTCCGGTTCCCATAGCGGGATCTAAAATATTTCCTTTTTGGAATCCAAACCGTTCTAAAGCTGCATAAATATGTTTAATAATCTGCTGTTCGGTATAATAAGCTGTCAGAGAAGATTCTGCAGCACTCCGCATTTCGTCCTCATCGAGAAGGTTCTGCAGGGTATCGTATTCCTTTTCCCAGCCGCGTTTTTCTGGTGTCAGTGCGTTGGCAAGCCCTCCCCAGCCTACGTATTTAGCAAGGGTAAGCTGCTCTTCCGGCGTTGCATGGCGGCCTTCCTGTTTTAGTGTTTTTAACAGGCGAATCGCCTCGATATTGTTTCGGCATTTTTCTTTCGGACCGCCATCGTATAAATGGTGATTTTCGGAATAGACGTAGTTATATCTGACTGCAGGCGGTTCTTCTGTGACTGATTCTTCTTTGGTTGATTCCTCTTTGGTCGATTCTTCTTTGGTTGATTCTTCTTCGTCTGTTTTTTCTATTGTCGATTTATCTTTATTTGATTCTTCTGTAGTCTGTTCCTCAGTGACTTGTTTTTCTGTAACTGATTCTTCTCTACTTGATTTTTCATCTTTTCCCTTAGATGCTGGTGGTTCTTTGATGACTGGTATTTCTATCGCGGTTTTATCTGGAATCACTATTCTCGTTTCTTCAGGAAGTTCCCCCAGAATACCGCCCACGTCATCGGTATTCTCATCAACTAATCCGAATTTGAAAAGGCTAATCTGGGAATCGCTATCTTTCTCAAAATCTCTTCTATCTCTTACACTTCGCTCTGCAAGATCTGCTACTGGATACAAAATCGTATCCGTCAAAATCTCCCTATAATACTGCCGGTTCTCTCCATCGTTGTATCTTCGTGGTACAAAAAAAGCACGCCCCGATGAACCTTTCTCTCCATCAGACCGTGCTGTTTCTCTGTCTTCTATTCTGTTTATCTCATCTGGCAGACTACTTCCCGAATAATCACTTCTTCCGCTGTCATCATTAAAAGATTCATGTGTGCCGCCCGGTTCATCATGGTTCCATTCACCGGCATCGGCTGATTCTCCAATAATTTCTGTATCAGCTGTTCTTTCCGCTCCTCCGCTTCCTCGTCTACTTTCGTTATCATCCGGTTGATTTCTCCCCTCAGGATTAACTCGGTCATCCGTTCCGGATGGCATTCCATCATGAACTCCTTCCAGATTTTCCCGTATTTTCCGGTCGGTATCTGGTCGTACTGTTTCTCCTTTGAAATGTTCAGGTTCGGATACAGCATTCCATCTTCCCTCTCGGTGTATTCCAGAGGCATTAAGGCTTCTCTGCTCATATAAGCGGCTCCTTTCTTCCTTGATATTCTCTATTTCCTGATAAATCTGCCTCAAAACCGTTCGCGCAGCTGCTGTCGAACAGGCACCCAGCTGCATAAATAATTCCAGGCTTCCATAATGGCTGATATGGTTAAAAGCATCTTCACTTATGATATCCGTGGAAAGACCACATTTCTTTAATACGATATAGACAGCGCTGTTTTGAACGTATGTGGCAAATTCATCTTTCACAGCCTCCAGTGGCGCTCCATATAAGATTGATTCCGGTTCCCGCACCGCAAAGCCTTCCATATAAAGGTTCAATATTTTTTCTGTTTGCTGCATAACCATCTGAACCAGTGCTTCTTCAATACTCTTTCCGGCAGTTCCATATTTCTCTTGAAAACGCATCAGCAGATCAGATTTATACTGATTTTCTACTTTCCAGATCAGTTCCATCGTCTTCTGAAGGCTCTCCAAGTCTCCATGCGTATCGGCAAAATCGAAATAATACGTTAATCTTGCTTTCGGATCGCTCATATCCAGCACGGCAATCGCTTTTGAGTGTTTATTGACATAGCGGCCGGTTCTGATATTCCAGTCCCTCATTGTGGCAATCAGCCCGGCCTCCGGTCTCTGCATATACACCAGCACATTTTTATCGAAAGACAGCTTATAAAATTTAGCTGCGCTTGCCAGAAGTCCGATCCATTCCTGCGGGTTCTGGGTCAGCATTTTGACAGCGTTTTGATAAAGTTCACATAAATCAGTTGCTCTTGACAACGGTCTGCTCCTTCATCTCGTCTTTGGAAAAATATAATTCCAAAGCCTTTTCAATGGTCTCTTCAATCTCCTTCTTACTTTGAACGGGTGTAAAATAACGTGAAATAACAGTCGGCTTTAATCGAAAAGTTTTATGCTTTGCTATTTCTAATATTTCACTTTTCTGCCCTGACAAAATCTCTGCTATCGTTTTCTCCGTGAGATTGCCTTCTTTCGCATAAGAATGGAACAGTGCAGCTTTTGTTGTATCCAGACGATATCCACCTTGTAAGTATTCTTCCAGTATTTCCTGATACGCTGTGTTTTCGATAAAAGAAAGATCATAGGCCGCGAGAAACGTGATCTCTCCCTGGTCAAACCGTTCTAATAAAGGTGGAATCAATCCAGCGATCCGGACATATTTGGCAACCTTATCCCGGTTTAATCCATACTTTTCTCCCAGCTTTTCATCGGTCCGAAACCTCGTCACAGTTTTTGACACAGTTGATGCTTCGTTCTCTGGCGTTTCACCATTCTGCGACCTCGTCACAGATTCTGACACGGTTGAAGCACCTGCGTTATCATCAGAATTTAGTAACTCATCTAATTCATTTAACAGGTCTGTACGTTTCCCCTGACTTTTTAAAGCATCATAATGCTGCTTCAAACAAAACGCGCGCTCAGACTCGCTTAAATCAGAGAAAGAACGCTGTCTTAAATTCGTCTCCGCCATAATCAAAACAGCCTCTTCATGCGACAGGTTCTCCTTTATCACCACAGGTGCTTTCTTTAAACCTGCCAGGATTCCCGCATTCCGCCTGTTATAACCGCTGAGGAGAATATATTCCTCCCTCCTATGCCACAAAATCAACGGCTGCAAAATACCATAATTTCTTATGCTGTCCACCATATCTTCCAGGCGTTTTCCTGTATAGAGTTTAAATCGGTGATCGGAAAATGGCTTCATCTGATCAAACTCCATCTCTAGTTGTTCTTTTGAAGCAGCAGAAAATTGGTTCCTTTCCGTTAATACTTCCGACACTCCTGGTTTCTCTGGTTCCCCCTTTATCGGGAAATCCAAAACATTATCTGCACTTTCCAGACTGATTGACAAAAGCGAACTCTTTGTAGGAATTTTCGGAATTCTAGTTGCCACTGTCGATCACCTCCTGCGCAAATCTCTCATATGCCACGGCTGCCGGGTTCGCCGGTTCCAGTTCGCAGATTGTCATTCCAGCATCCACGGAATCTGCAACCCTGACAGAACGCGGTATGGTATTAGAAAAAATATGTACCTTTTCTCCCAACGAGTTCTCCACCTGACTTTTCACTCGCTTGGAGACCCTGGTCCTCTGATTGTCCATCGTAAAAAGGATTCCTTCTATTTTCAAGTTCTTATTGCATCGGCTCTGTATCTTATGGTAAGCCCGTAGAAACGCGCTCATTCCCTCTGCCGCCAGCGTCTCAGATTGCAGCGGAATAATAAGACTGTCCGCACAGATCATAACATTAATCATTGGAATTCCCATCTTTGGCATACAATCAATGATAATATAGTCATAGCTGTCTCGAATGGTATCCACGAACTCTTTTAGTTTGTACTCACAGAACGTAGCATCACTCATCAGCTTTTCAAAGTTATCGAGTTTCTCATTGGCAGGTATTAGGTGAACACCGTTTTCTGTCTGAATGACATACTCGCCTGCCTCCGGCAATGGCTCATCCATTACCAGCCTTTTCAGAAGATCATAGATAGTAAATGGTAACTGCTCCGGGCACAGCACTCCGGAAAGAAGTGTACTGTGCCTCTGGCCGTCAAAATCAATTAATGCAACCTTGTACCCCCTTTTCGTTAGCAAGTACGAAAGAGTGGTGGCGGTAGTGGTTTTACCCACTCCGCCTTTCTTATTTACGATACCGATTACCTTTCCCATTTTTGTAATTCCTTTCTTGCTGCTTCAAAGTTTGGATAAAAAAGAAAAAACGACACGATCCTCCTCTCATTGGTACTTTACAGTATGTTTTCTCTTCACCTATTCAGATTAAATGGATCAACTGTAGTCAGATATCAGGACTTCAATGCAGACAGCTCTCCTTCATTAATTTTGTCACTGTAATATTCCATTCTCTACTGTTTTTATCCCCTACGTCTGAATTGCTGAATGAATAGAAAATAAGCATAACCCGGTGAAAGCCGCATGGTTGCAAGCTTTTCTGAGGTTATGCTTATTATAACTCAGGCGTTTGCCGGGAATCCGAGGATAAAGGCCAGCAGTATGACGCCGTCCATTCCGATGACCTGAGCGAACGGATCCAGAAATCCGGAGCAGTGTGCAAGGAGTGTCGCATCACCCACGGAAATATTGGCCATCAGCCAGATGATGAGTCCCGCCGGTGCTGCGACTACGATGGCACGGCCCAGGACGAACAGGGTTCTGTCAAAAATCGAGCGTACGATGACTTTTCCGATCTGCGGCTTCCGGTATGGCGGCAGCTCCAGCGTGAAGGAAGAGGGAACGCCTTTTAATACCGTGGCGGACAGAATCTTCGAGATCAGAAGTGTCATGAGCACTCCCAGAACGATGACTCCGGCCAGAATTGCAGCGGACAGGACTGAGGAGAATGCCCCGGCAGCGCTTCCTACGAAAAACATGGTAATAATGGCGATCATCGTCGGGAAACGTCCGTTACAGGGCACGAAGTTATTGGTAATCATGGCGATCAGCCGCTCCCTCGGAGAATCGATAATACGGCATCCGATGATTCCGGCGGCATTGCAGCCAAAGCCCATGCACATGGTCAGTGCCTGTTTTCCGCAGGCGGCACACCGTTTGAAGCACCGGTCCAGGTTAAACGCAACTCTTGGAAGGTAACCGAAGTCTTCCAGCAGCGTAAACAACGGGAAAAAGATTGCCATTGGAGGCAGCATAACCGATATTACCCATGCCAGAACCCGGTAAACGCCATGAACGAGGAGATCATTTACAAGCACTGGCATACCGATGGCGAGAAACAGCTCGCTGATCCGGTCTTCCACCCAGAATAAACCGGTGCTTAAAAGTTCGGACGGGTAGTTGGCTCCCGTAATCGTCAGCCAGAAAACGCCTAAAAGAATCAGAAACATAATGGGGAATCCGGTTGCTTTGCTTGTAAACAGACGGTCCAGAAGACGATCCTTCTTATCATACTTCTGATTCTCGTACACCACCGCTCCCCGGCAGATAAACTCTGCTTTTCGGACAAAGACCGATGCCATGTCATCGCTTACGCGCTTCTGCGTGATGCCCCGTTCCTTCCACTCTTCACGAATTTCCGCCAAAAGGGAGCTTACTTCCAGCGATTCTGCCACTGGAGCGAGATATTTGCGGACGGCTTCCATCAGGTTCTCGTTAGAATCCAGGAGCCGTGCGCAGAGCCAGCGGATATTGACGCCTTCGCCAGCCGTCTTCCTTACCACAGGTGTGAGCCGGGCGATGGCCGCCTCGATGTATTCCGGATACCGGATCAGAATCCGCGGCGCCGGATTTTCATCGAATCGTCTGTCTGCTGCCTTTTCTGCTGTTTTTCGAACTTCGTTTTCTATGTCATTTACGTTTTCAGCCGCTGCTTCCATATTTCTTGCTTCTATATCTCTTGCTGCTATGTTTTTTGTTTCCGCCTCTGCTTCCTTTACAGTTTCTGCCGCTTCTGCCTCTTCTGCCTCTTCTGCTTCTTTTGATCCCGCTTCCTCTATTTTCATTTTCGCTTCTGCATTTTCTGTTTCTTCTGCTTCCGCTTCCGCTTCTGCTTCCACTTCCACTTCCGCTTCGACTACTGCTTCCATTTCCACGTCTTCCGCTTCTGCTACTGCTTCCACT
>OAUK01000576.1_pt1 | contig 15305 bp, 14 predicted proteins | sample 1495131 | NCBI WGS metagenome assembly OAUK01 (sample SAMEA2580009, study PRJEB22360) | human gut metagenome | biome: human gut; feature: human-associated habitat; material: faeces | place: Denmark | collected 2008/2010 | reverse complement strand
TAAGATGATTATATCTTATTAGCCACTGCTGTTACAACTTTATTATAGCACTACAAGTTAAAGCCGTATAATCCACGATCTGCCAAAGCGGGTGTTAAACAACTTAAAAAATATAAGAAAAAAATTGGCAAAAGAAGTAATGTACGACTAGAATTTTATTAATGGAGGAAAAGATTATGACAAAACAAGAATTTAAAGAATTCTGCCATGAGGAGTTCACAAAAAGAGGCTTTAAAAAGCGAAGAAATATGTGGTATTTACAGGGAAAAGGTCTTTTGTGTGGGATGTATCTGCAAAAATCAATGTCAGAGGCATTTTATGTAGAGTATGATTTTTTCTTCGGCGATTTTTCAAATGTGAAAAAGTATCCGACAATATATGATTCAGATGTAGCTATGCGAATAGGGGTTTTGACAAAAGCGGATAAAATACTGACAGGGCTGATAGAGTATGAACTATACACACCTGATGAACTCAGGCCATATTTTGATAAAGAGTTTGAAGAGCATATTATGCCAGCGATACATTATGGAAAGTCCTACATTTTGAAAGAAGCAGACTATTATTATCATCTTTTTGCAGATGATGAATGGGAGGAATTTTTAGAAAAATTAAAAGAAGATTAGGTAAAACACACAAAATGGGTAATGGGTGAGAAGATTGTATTTGACGAAGGAAAACAGAGAGTAAAACAACAAGAAAATGTCGATATACAGAGGAAAATGCCACTTCCGATGTATATCGGCAAGAGAGGGATTTATGAAACCATTTAAATGGATGTTTGAAGAACAAAATGCAACAGAGATAGAGTATAAGGGTAAGCAAGTAAGTGCATTTTATCGATACGATAAAAAGGGGAAGTATCGATTAAAATTTACTTTTGTAAGTACAAATTCGCAACATGAACAGTCAATTATTTTACATTTGTATGATTTCAAGGGGAAAATATTCTGGAATGGAAAACGTTTAAAAAAGGAACGGAGAAGATTTCCGCAGATTATTTTTGAGGAAACTTGGGCTCCGAAAGAATTTGAACTAGAAATCATTTTGGAAGAAGGAGATATTGGCATTAGCAATGGGTATTCCAAAACTGATGTAGGAAGGATAGATTGTTTTATGGGTGGCTGCGCCATGATCAAAGAAGAATTAGGTGAGGATAAGTTTCGGTTTTACTGCAACGATATTGATTGGGATGATGATTTTGATGATCTGATTTTTGATCTTGAAATCAAAAAGGTGCCATATGAGGATTAAGAATTATTATTGTTTAAAAAATAAGTTTGGTTTATTGAGATTTCTGAATCGATATGAAATCCCTTATTAGACAGAAGATTCTTTTGAAGTACTAGGGACATCTGTTCAAGTAAGTGATAAGGAGTATCTATTTGAGTTGTATGAAGATCAGAAAGTGTATGAAAAATTTAAGCAACAGTTTCCATTTGTTTCAAGACTGGATTCGATTACAACCTGTGAATATTCCCAAGGAGAAATTGAAGAGGCGCAATGGTTGTTTGTTCGGAACAAAAGCGTGAAAGTGCAGTGGGAATATGATGAGTATGCATTTCAACGCTCCTGCGCTTATAAAAGACCATTTCAGAAAGAAATGGAATACCGACATGAGGAGCAGATTGGATATTTATCCGTTACGAAGCCTGTAAGGTGGGGAACAAGACAATTTTTCAGTGGGCCGAATGCAGCAGATGACCTTTTGTTTTGTTCGGACAAGACCAGAAGGGTTTTAGGAAGTGTCTGGAAAGGTTTGGAATTCTGGCCAGTTAAGAAATATGCTTCCCAAGGGCAGATAAAAGATTTATATCAATTATATTTTGCGGAAACATTGCCGATGGAAGCAATTACAAACAAGCCGATCATATCTTGTCCCAAATGTGGAAAAGCAATGATAAGAATTCCAAATCCGGTACAGAAGTTGGTGCTGGACAAAAATTATTTGAAAGATCAAACACATGTCTATAAAACAGGGGATGTGTTGACAGAGCAAAAAAGAGGGTATCATACATCTTCTTTCAATATTGTTTCACAAGAATTTTACCAGTATTGCGAAAGGTATGGTATGAATCGGAGCATGGTGTATGAACCGGTGAAGATGTTGTAAAAAGTTGAACATACAGGGGAATGAGAAAATATGAAGAATAAAAATCCATATTGGTTTGCAGTTTTGTTAAATTTAGTGACGTGTATCGCAGTGATATGGTGGTCGATATGGGATATGTCTTTTGGATTATCTATTTTGTATATAGCGGAGAAGCATACGATGGCTATGTTAGATATAGGAATCTCATCGTTGGGACTTATGTGGGGAGGCTGGAAAGGAATAAAAGTTGTACTATTTATAATCGATTTGTATACAGGACCAGAAAAAGATAGAATGCGTATACGAGAAATGAAAAAATAGGATTATGGCGTGAAGAAACTACCAGAGATGTTACCAAATATAGTGAATGTAACTGGGTGTATGGGAAAATTATTTTGAAGCCGATACGAAATGCCAAAGCAATGAAATTTCAAATTGTGGCCTCAGGGAAAGAACTGGCAAAATTTGCTGACCAAAAAATCGTGACATTTTATTATTTCAGGCGTTCCAGAATTATTGAAAGAATTGCATTTGATGAGAAACCGGAAGAAAAGAAATGACGGGGATAGAATGGGAGAAGATCCATGTATGATTTTACAGGAATCTATCAGGAAATGATATACTTTGGAGTGTTGGGAGTTGTGGGAATTACCATGATAGTACAAAGTAAATTCTGGAATAAAAATAAGAGAAACATAGGTGATATGCTATTAGGAATAGCGGTTGTGATTGCCTGCCTGTACACAGTTATACAAGATACACGGGCAATTCAGAATGAGAATATTTGTATCTATGAAGGGAAAGCCTGGGAATCCTGGCATCGAGGATATACTTTTATGGGAGCGGAAGGAGATAAGAGAAAGTTGGAGATATGGGGACCAGCCTGGAATAAACTATGTGAAGAACAGATAGAGAAAGGAAAGCGGTATCGGGTTTATTATGAAGAGGAAACAGAAATTATTGTCAAAATACAAGAGATAAAATAAAGAGTAAAACAGTAAGAAACTGTCGATATACAGAGGAAACTGCCACTTCCGATGTATATCGGGAAGAGGGGGATTTATGAAATTTAAGCATACATATATTGGTTTTGTATTAAAAGATTTTGTGTTTTTTATGGGATTGAGTTGGGTAAGCCAAAGGATTTTTTTCAATGTAATAAATGATGATTCAACAGCAGATGCTATTGCGGGTGTGCTGGTTGGGATAGTTATCTTCTGTATGACAATCTACTATTTTTCTCGTTTCCTCTTTTTTGTAATTGATTTATGCGAAGGAATTCAACAGAAACGATTAAGGTATAAAGACACAGTTAATATGGGAAATTTTAAAGCTATTCTATTAAGTGACAGAAGTGAGTTTGTTATGAAAGAACATAAAAATGATAAGTGCTTATGTGGAACTGTCAGGTTACAGGAAGGAAGAAAAGGAGCAGAGAAAAAATATAGGATTATGATATCAGGATCAGAATTAAGTCAATATATGGACAAACGAATTGCAACCGTTTATTATTTCAAACGCTCTAAAATTGTTAAGAAAATCGTGTTTGATTAAAAGAAATATGGAAAATATCTGAATGGCTGTAAGGAGAAGACATATGGAATTCACAAATACATATCGTTATGTGGTATTAAAGCAGGTAATGTTCTTGATTCTATTCTTAATTAGTGTCTGCTGAGCAAACTGAAAACACTTGATTTTACTGACTTTTGCCCCATTTTCTGGTATAATGATTGCAAGGATTTTGACAAAAACAAATCGTTTTTCTTGCAGTTTTCTTACAGATTTTAAGTATAAAGGGGCTAAAACAATGTACAAACCGATCGACAAGTTACAGCATTCATTCCTCGATTTCAACCAACCTATGGGACTCCACATGAATCCGGATAACCGCTGGGTCAGACTGGCTGACCGAATCCCATGGGATGAATTCGAAGTAAAATATGCCAAGCTGTTTCCAAGTGATACGGGTAATGTTGCCAAGCCTCTTCGCATGGCATTAGGAGCCCTGATCATCCAGACCAAGTTCCAATTTTCCGATCGTGAGCTTGTGGAACAGATCGCTGAGAATCCGTATCTGCAATACTTTATCGGGCTTCCCGGTTTTCGGGAAGAAGCTCCGTTTGATGCAAGTACACTGGTTCTTTTCCGTAAACGCATTTCAGCAGATATGCTGATGGAAGTAAATGAGTATCTTCTTGCTCACAAGGAGGATGACAAAGATGACCATACTCCTCCATCCGTAGGAAAATCCGGTGATGATGGTACTGCAAAAGAAGATACAAACAAAGGGACTCTGACACTTGATGCAACCTGCGCACCTGCAAACATACGTTATCCGCAGGACATCTCGCTTTTGAACGAAGCAAGAGAAAAGCTGGAAAACATGATTTACTGTTTTTGTAAATGTTATGGTCTTAAGTTGCCAAGAAGATACCGCAAACGTGCCAGAAAAGAGTATCTTGCATTTGCCAAGAGCAGAAAGCACACGGCAAAGAAAATCCGCAGCGCACTCCGCAGACAGCTTGGCTACGTGAAAAGAGATCTTGGCTATCTGGAACAGTTCATGAGTGATGGATACGCCATGACAGGTAAGGATATCGGCCTATATCTTACCATCATCAGGCTGTATGAACAGCAACAGTATATGTATGATAACAGAATCCATTCTGTAGAGCATCGCATTGTAAGCATTTCACAGCCATGGCTTCGGCCGATTGTCAGAGGGAAGGTCAAAGCACCTGTTGAATTTGGCGCAAAATTTGATCTCAGTCTTGACAGCGAAGGTTATGGGCGCCTCGAAAAAATATCTTTCGAGGCATACAACGAGAGCACCTGCCTGATTGAAGCAATAGAACGCTTCAAAGAGCGTACCGGTTATTATCCAGAACGTGTCCTGGCAGATCAGATATACCGGACCAGGGAAAACAGGAGTTATTGCAAAGAGCATGGGATCCGGTTATCAGGTCCAAAGCTGGGCAGACCAAGCGCCACAGCAAAAGTTGATAAAAAACAAGAGTATCAGGATAATACCGATAGAATCGAAGTGGAGCGCACCTTCAGCCTGAGCAAACGCTGTTATGGTATGAGCTGCATTACCACAAAACTGGAAGAAACGCAGTTGACATCTATCGCATTATCTGTATTCGTGACGAATCTGTTCAGGATTCAGAGGCGAATACTTTGTGCTCTTTTGCATCTGTTCCGATTCTGGCATGACCGGAACAGATGTAAGAGTTGGAAGTTACAGATAGCTGCTTAATCAGCAGACACTAATTATTTTAGTGTGCATGATTAAAATAGATTTAGAATACTTAAAACAAGAAGTGCTTATAGTCTTTGCATTTGTAATATACTTTGCCATAAAAATAGGTTTATTTTTTATTGACAGATTATGTGGAGTGCAAAAGGCCCGTTCATCTTGACCATTAACGAATACAAATAACTATGCTATTTATCGTAGTGGTAGAAAAATTACATCTTAATGGTAAAATATAAAATTGACAAAATCTGAATTTTGGAGGTTGCTTAGATGGAAATATGGGACGGATATTGGGAAGACGGTTCGTTGGCAAATATAGACTTAGTTCGCGGAGAGCCAATACCAAATGGAATATATCACATGGTATGTGAAATCTTAGTTCGCCATACAGACGGCGATTATTTGCTAATGCAACGGGATTTCAGAAAGTCAAATTTCGGAGGATATTATGAAGCAACTGCTGGCGGTTCTGCGTTAAAAGGTGAGGACAAAATTACTTGTGCAAAACGGGAACTGTTTGAAGAAACTGGCATTGAAGCAAATTCGTTAGAGGAAATAGGTCGATATATTTCCAGTGATACAATCTATTATCAATTTCTTTGTATTACAGATTGCGACAAAACAGGAGTATCTCTTCAAGAGGGTGAAACCGTTGCATATAGGTGGATACCAGAAAAGGAATATATGCTCTTTGTTAATTCCTCTGATATGATACCTATTCAAAAGGTTCGCTATGCTGATTTCCTGAAAAAGTTAGGATATATACATTAGCAAATTCCGAATTTGTAAGGGATAGGGATTATCCCAACAGGCAAAAACGCGGGGTATTTTTAGGAAAGGATACCCTTTTCCTATGCTTGCTATGGAATTTTTAACAAAGGAATGGAAGAGAGAGGACTCTCTAAATGAGTTGCATTTCTCTTTGAAATGTTACGTAGTTAAATGGCATTTTCGAGGGGAAGGGTATAAACACCTTGTCTCATCGGTTTTAGCTCCTGTAAAGCCTTTTCTTGCAAGGGTTATTGAGACCCTAATGCGTAACATAAGGGCGTGAAACAAGGTTGTCCTAAATTGCCTTTGTGGGTGTGATAACATCGCTCTATGCTTCTGTGTATTGCCTTATTTGTGGTGCTAAAATGGTGCCCAACTTTACAAAACCAACTTGTGCGGTGATATAAAGCAATAAACAGAGATGTGCGAAAAAGCCTTGATTTTAGGCACTTTCCAACATTTTCCATAAACACTTACAACGACTTATAAGAAGATTTTGATCTATATAATCAATAAAAAATTATGAAATGGCTGAATACATATTGGGTTCCGGTTCTATTGAACGCTATTGCTTGTTTGTTTTTAATAGGGGTCTTTGGTTCATTTTTACCCACTAATTTAGTAGAGTTACAGACAACAGCAGATTATACTACGGCCATGATGATTGTAGGATTTGTTATGTGGGGAGTATGGAATGGTATCAAAGTGATGCTGTTTGTGATAGATTTTTGTAAAGGTTCGGAAAAGGATAGAATGTGGATACGTGAAATGACAGAAATAGGTCTGAATCATCAGCATACAATTCAAGATGTTGAAATGTGTAATGACAAAAACTGTATGTATGGGAAAATTTTGTTGCAGTCTATATATGGACAAAAGCCGAAGAAATTTCGAATTGTAATATCGGGAAAAGAACTGGTGGAATATGCAGAGAAAAAAGTTGCAACGGTCTATTACTTTAAACGCTCCAGGATCATTGAAAAAATTGTATTTGATGAAAGAAAATAAAAAGGGATAGATATTATGGATCACATTTGGACGATAGAAAACTGGGAACAGAACATTGATTTTATGGAAGAAGGTCATCGGACGGGCTTCAGACTTCGGTTTGACAGTGGGATAGATCCGGAGGTACGAAGGGCATGTAAAGAGTTTGCGGCATTTTTGAGAAAAGAATATTTCTTTCCCCTCAGAGTTGTTGCCTACATAAAAAATAAAAAGAAAATACGGGCAACGCATTGGAATTAACCCCGATCGGGATGGAGCGTCAGGCAACAAAATATGCAAGATATGTGTTAGACGATTATGCAGAAACAAGGGAGCATCCTTGAGTGCGGACCGAATGAAAAAAGGAAAAGAAAAATGAGTGGCAGAGTAGAACATTCTTTGAAAAGAATGCCGTCTATTCTGCTTTTTTAATTGAAGGTGGTGAAGGATATGAAGCAAATGGTGACGAGCTTGTTTGGAATGTTTGGGAGTGCGGTTGCCCTTTTATTTGGCGGATGGGATATCGCACTGCAGACATTGGTTCTTTTTATGGGAATCGACTGGATCACAGGCGGGATTCTTCTGCCGGTGATTTTTAAGAAAAGTCCGAAGTCAGAAAATGGCAGACTGGAGAGTCGTGCGGGCTGGAAAGGGCTGTGCCGAAAAGGAATGACACTGTTGTTTGTTTTGATCGCAGTCCGTCTGGACCTTTTGATGGGGACAAATTATCTGAGGGATGCCGTGTGCATTGCGTTTATCGCAAATGAAGCATTGTCTATTCTGGAAAACGCGGGATTGATGGGGATGCCCATTCCAGAAGTACTCAGACAGGCAATTGATATTTTGAATGGAAAAGCAGAGAAATATACAGAAAGCAGGGGAGAGCGATGAAGAAAGAGGAATTTATTCAGAAAATTGCAGGATATGTAAAGAAATATGCGGCTGCATATGAAATCAAAGTATGCAGTCCGATTATTGCACAGGCAATTTTGGAGTCCGGCTGGGGAGAATCCAGGCTGGCGAAAGACTATCACAATTATTTTGGATTGAAATGTGGAACAAAATGGCAGGGAAAGTCTGTCAATCTGGCAACCTGGGAGGAATATGAGGCCGGAACGGCGACTGTAATTTCCGATTATTTCCGGGTATTTGACAATATGGAAGAGGGGGTGAAAGGATATTTTGAACTGCTTCAGCTTCCACGTTATCAGAATCTGAAGGGAATCACAGAACCCGGACGATATCTGGAAACCATTTGGGCAGATGGGTATGCGACCAGTTCCGTCTATGTGCAGAAAAATATGGAACTGATCGAGCAGTATCAGTTAACGAAGTATGATGAGAATGTATCGGGAAGAAGGGCTCAGGATGTATTGAACGTGATGCGTTCATGGATTGGATACAGTGAAGCGAATGGGAAGTTCCGGCAGATTATTGATCTGTACAATTCGCATCAGCCGCTGGCAAGGGGATATGCTGTGCAGTATACCGATGAGTGGTGTGATACCGCAGTTTCTGCAGCGGCGATTCAGGCAGGATGTGTGGACTTGATCGGAACAGAATGCGGATGTGAAAAGCATATCGAAATCTTTAAAGAAAAGGGGATCTGGATTGAAGATGGAACTATCGTGCCACTGCCAGGAGATATCATTTTGTATAACTGGGACTGTCAGGCACAGCCAAATGACGGGTATTCTGATCACATTGGATACGTGGAGTCTGTTTCAGGACAAATGATCACAGTGATGGAAGAAAATTATAATGAGGAAGTTGCCGGGGAAGTGATACAAGGAAAATATGCAAACGGTGAAGAACGAAGAAAGAAGCTGTGTGATATGGGATACGATCCGGATGCTGTTCAAAGGGAAGTAAACAGGCAGTTGAGTCAAAATGAGGCTCCGGCGGAATATTATGTTGTGCAGGAAAATGATACTTTATCAGAGGTTGCAAAGCGTTTTGCAACAACTTATCTGGAACTGGCAGCATGGAATGGAATTGCAGATCCGAACATGATCTACGTTGGACAGAAAATCAGGATTCGATGAAGAAATATTGGCAGAAATGATTGAAAAATTACCGTAAAAATTTGATGTGAAAACGTAATATGTAAAAAATAGACAAAATAAATGAGCGAAATCTATTGTGATAGTAAAGAAAGTACAATTTCTGGTAAATATATTCCATATTAAAGGAGGAAACAGTATAGTACTCTAGAATTCAAGCGGGAAAATCCCAGACATGTAAGGAACCAGAAAAAAATAAAGCATTTTCTGGTTTTACTTTCATGTGGAAGAAAAGGAGGAAAATGAGGATGAAAACCAGAAAAGAAGGGAGCAAAGCCAGATTACTCGGACTGTCATGCATGGCGCTTGTGCTGACGGCATTTGGGGTAACAGGAGTCCGTGCAGATGCGGCAGATGCAAAAAAAGCACCGCCACTGGTCAATCTGGCAGAGGAAAAGGATGTCAAAGTTACAGTCGGGGAAAATATGAATCTGAAAGATGAGAATTTATTAACCGATGGTGACAAATATTATCTGCAGCATGATGCTACGGGAAATAAAGAGGGAAGCAACTGGGAGAATTATCAGGAGCAAGGAACAGAAGTCACCAGCACCGCAGAAGGGGAAAAAGGTGTGTGGGTGCAGGTGGATTTGGGCGCATCCTATCCGTTGGAAGTCATCAACCTGAAACGACAGGTATATGATGGACAGGCGACAATCGGAAATGGAAATCCGGGAAATCAGGGAAAACGTCTGAAAGGAACCAAGATTTCTTATAAAAATACTGCCATTGTGATTGGAAACGAAGAGGATTTATCGGACGGTCAGATCGTTTATTATGAAGGAAATCCGACACTTCCGGATGGGGTGAAACAGCCGGAGAATGTTTCAAAGCCATACGAAGAAGCGATGGGCGGACAGTGGTTCTATATGGATTATGCAAATAAGAATGGACTTGGGGCCACAGAGCTTGGAACGACAAAAGAAGCACGTTATATCAGAGTGTATACAGAGAATCCAAAAGGTGCCGCAGTAAAATTCATGGAACTGGGTATTTATGGATATGAAAATGAGCAGGATGTACAGTCACAGGATGGTCCAAGACGTGTGATCGATAACGAACACCCGATGATGATCGCAACAGCGTATTCCAACGATGTCTATGAGATCGGACAGGAAGAAGGGCCAGAATTACAGGGATCTAACACAGTAGACGGAAGATGGAATGCGATTCCGGATGATCTGAAAGAGAATAACGTTTTGCTGTTACATACAAACAACCTCAGACAGTTTGCTCCGGATCATATCGGACAGGCTTATCTGCAGGCATTCCATGAACATGGGCTGCAGATTGCCTATGAACAGGGAGCGCCGATTATGCTTCTTGGATTGACAGCAGCTGCAACTCCGGAAAATGGAGGAACACAGTACAATATTACAGCGGATATGGATTATGGCTGGCTGGATCTGATGTACCGTATGTATCCGAATATGCAGGGTGTGTTCAATACAGAGAACTTCTGGGCAGGTATTAAGCCACCATGTGAAGGTAGTGCCAAGATGCTGGAGATCGCTGACCGATTCGGTGGATTCTTTGTATGGTCAGATCAGGATCATGGTGATACTGTCACGAATATCGTTAATAATGCCAATATGAAAAAGGCACTGGAAAAACATGGCAATGCATTCTATTTGATCTATAAAAACACAAGTTCAAGTCAACGTGATGATTTGAAAACAAGCAGTTTCTTCCAGGGAAGCTGGCTGGCAGGATATACCGGAGGCTGGGGAATGCTTTCCGATACATGGGCATGGGACAAACAGTTCTCAAAACTCTGGCAAGGAGCCGGAAGTTATAATAACTGGCAGAGACTTTGCGGAGAACCGGAAGCATTGCTTGGAATGCAAATGATGAGCACCTATCTGGGCGGCGGTGTGATCTATACCTTTGAGTTCCCGGAAATCGTATATGGAACAAGTAACACGAACAGTCCGGCAAATACACATGTCCTGACAGAATTGTTCCGTTACATTGTCAATCATCCGGCACCGTCCAAAAAAGAAATTATGGAAGAGACTAAAGCGGTCCTCTACGGAAATGTAAGTTCTGATTTTTACAGTGGTTTATCAGGAACACCGACAGGATTCCAGATTTATGAAACAGGACGCTATGGCATTATTCCTGTTATTCCGGCATGGGGAACCAGAGCGGAAGTAACAAAAAAACTGATTCAGGAAGCAGACAAACTGGGCGTAACCCCTCCGAATGTACTGGATGTCAAAGACAAGAATCTGTCCGGACAGGCAAAACAGAAGTATTTCAAAGATCTGTATCCGATCGAATATGTAGGAAATGCATTTGCTGACAAATGGGACGGCACATGGTATCTCTACAACAATAAAGTTAATACAAATGAAAAGCAGCATGCAATTTTACCTCTGGAAGGGGAAGAAGAAAGCGCACGTCTGAAAGTAGAGATGGAGCCTCACGAATTTATGATCATGAATGAATCCGGAGACGGAACAGCGATGGATATCACGTTGAATAACTACCGGGTAAATAAAGATGAGATTATTTTCGATAATATATATGGCTTAAGCTGGAAAGGAGACTTTTCACCTGGACAGACAACGATTGATGGAAAATTGTCTGTGTATAAATATATGGATGAGTACAATGTGGTAAACGCACCGGAAGGAAAGCTCTCTCCGGAAGATAATGAACTGCGTACCACTACATTTGAACTGACAAAACTGGCAAAGAAACCAGAAGTGAAGGTTGTAAAGGGACAGCAGCCGGACACAGACGGACAGCCGCAGTACACAGAACCAAAAGTAGAATTTAACGAAGAAACAGGAAAAGCAGTTATCACGATCCAGACAAATGGATGGGTTGATCTTTCTATCACAGGCCTGGAGTTTGTATATGATGAGAATGCACAGAAAATAGAAGATGAGCCGATCAAATCTGAGAGAACCAATCTGGCAAGAGGCAAAAATGTGAGCTTTTCAGAAGATGCAAGTGAAGCTTCCAGAAGAGACGATGCTGTAGATGGAAATAAGACGAATCCTGATAATTACTCAGATCCTGGCAGAAATAACGGAGGTGCACAATGGCTGCAGGTAGATCTTGGTGGGTTACATCATGTCGAGGAAGTGAACCTGTATCGGTATTGGAATGGAACGCGTAAATATCATGATACCGTCGTACTTCTGTCACCGGACAGTTCCTTTGATCCTACTAAAACGTTGGTGCTTTGGAACGGAAATCGGGATGCAGACAGAGAGTGGCCGGCATCTTTAAGTGGAACACAAGGAGAGACACACAAACTTCCAAAAGGCGAAAAAGAAGAATACATCGAGACAAAAGATGGAAAAAACATGAAAGTGTATGGTGAAGGTGTATCTTGGTTAGATACGGACACAAAAACACCATTGCCGAAAGATGGAGAACATTTTGATGCGGGATACATCCGCGTATATATGAACGGAAGTACAGAAGGAAATACAAACCACGTTGTAGAACTGGAAGTAATGGGCGAAACAGGGGATGTGGTGATCAAAGATGAAGAAGCACCAACTGTGCCGGGCAATCTGAGAGTCGTATCTCCGAAGGCAGCGGAAGCAGAAATTCGTTTCCTTCCGTCAGTAGATAATACAGGAGTCGAAAAATACAAAGTAAGCTGGAGTAAAGGCGGAGAACAGGTTGGTTCCCGTGAAGTTACACAGACTGCATTGATTTTAGATCCGCTGGAAGTCGGCAGTGAGTATACAGTTCAGGTAAAAGCTGTGGACAGATATGGCAATGAATCTGAAGCAGCAGAAGTATCCTTTACGGCAATGGATATTCAGGTAAGCGCAGATGTTGCTTCCGGACAATATGATTCTGCGCAGCAGGTGACATTGACAGCAGGTGAAGGAGCAGAGATTTATTATACTATGGACGGCAGTCAGCCATTTGAGAAAAATAAAGAAGTTTCTGAGTCCGCTAAAAAATATGAAGGACCGATTACAATCGAGAAAAATACAATTCTGCGGGCAGCAGCAAGAAAAGATGGGGTAGAGTATGGAACAGGTTCCTGGTATTACCTGATCGGAACACAGAGCCAGGACAACTGGGAAACACCGAAAGCTCCAAACGACGTGAGAATTGACAGCAAATCTTCGTCTTCCGCAAATATCAGCTGGGCTGCAGAAGAACCTGGATGTACGTACCGTGTGTATGTAAATGGTAAGATGGTATGGGAAGGAAAAGAAATGAATCAGACGATTCAGGAGCTGACCCCGCTTACTACATATCAGGTTTATGTAACTGCAGTAAATGAGAGAGGAATTGAGTCTCTCCGTTCAGAAACAGTAGAATTAGTCACTATGGCACAGTAGATAGTAGGAGGGAAAAAGATGAAAATAAAGAAATTAACTGCGTACCTGCTGATGTCCGGAATGATTTTAGGAACGATGAGCAGCGATCTGTATACGATCAAAGCGCAGGCTGTAGAAACAATAGAAGAAACAGAGGATAAGACACCGGAAAATGAGACACCTCAGGTACCGGAAACTCCTGAACAGCCGGAGACAGAACCAGAGAATGAAGAGGTGCCGGAAGCAGCACCGGCGGGAGAAATTGAACTTTCTGCAGAACAGTTTCCGGATCAGGTGATACTGACATTTGCAGGAACCTGCGACAAAGATGGAAATGGAAGCCTGTCGGAAGCAGAGTGCATGGAAGTGGAAGAACTGGCAATGCCGAATGCAGGAATTACCGATTTAAAAGGTGTGGAGAATTTCCGGAATTTGCAGCGTGTGGATGTCAGCCAAAATGCGATTGGGGATTTTGCACCGGTAAAAGATCTGTCATCTCTGCAGATTTTGAAAGTAAACGGAAATCCGGCTTCCGTGCTGGATGTGACAGGATGCAGCAGTCTGAAAAAGCTGTATGCTCAAAACAGTACATTTTCAGAGCTTCATGTGACAGGACTTGGAAGTCTGGAAGAAGTACGGATTGAAAATAATCATCTTACAGATCTGGATCTGACAGGCCTGACTTCACTGCGTGCATTAAGCTGTTATGGAAATCAGCTGCATACACTGGATGCAAGACCGGCAGCGGTTCTTGAAGTGCTTCAGGCAGACAGTAATGGAATGGAAAGCCTTCTCGTAGAAGGACTTGGAAATTTAAAAACACTTCATTGTCAGAATAACAACCTGCAGCAGATCTCACTCTCAGGTCTGGGAGCATTGGAGGAATTTAACGCAGCAAATAACAGTCTGACAGAACTGATCGTGGATGAAGCAACTGCATTAAAAACGGTTCTTGCAGGAAATAATCAGTTATCCGGAGAGTTCCGTTTCGGAACAGCAAAACAGGTCAGTGTGGAAAACAACCAGATCACAAATCTGATCGGGGCAGAAGAAAATATTGCATACTTAAATTTTAACAACAACCAGCTTATCAGTCTTAAGATGGACAGTGCTGCGCCGGAAAGTGTTTATGGAAACCAAAATAACCTGTCACTGCTGCAGTTTGGAGATGTTTCAAACCTGAAAACATTGTATTGTGCAGAGAATCATCTGGCATGGACAGAGTCAGGAAAGGCTCTGGATTTACAGTTATCTCCGCAGACGATCGAGTTAAAACGGAAATATGACGGTGAAAAGTACTGGACAGATTTAAATGAGGTACTGACACCTCAACAGCTGCAGAGAACGGAAGTTCTGATGGGAGAAAACAGTCAGATTGCTTCATTTGACAAAGAGAGCGGAAAAGTATTCTATACAGGACCGGCTTCTGCACTGGAATATTATTTCACAGCAGGTGATGTCGGAGAAGACGAAGGAAATGCACGGATGCTGGTGCAGGCAAAACTGACAGAAGAAACAGTGACACCTCCACAAGAGGAAAAATTCCATGTAACGATCAAAACCAATGACAACAGCATGGGAACCGTAACCATTGATTCAGCAGACGGAAGCTACAAAAAAGGAGAAAAAGCAGAAGTTATCGCAGTGGCAAACGAAGGATTCCGTTTTGTAAACTGGACCGATGCAGAAGGAAACGTGATCAGTGAGTCCAACCCGTATGTATTTGAGGTGACAAAGGATCTGGATCTGACTGCAAACTTTGAAAAGATAGAGGATTCCTACCTGATCTATGTAGAGTCACCGGATCCGCAGATGGGAACGGTCACAAT
>OAUK01000575.1_pt1 | contig 15320 bp, 12 predicted proteins | sample 1495131 | NCBI WGS metagenome assembly OAUK01 (sample SAMEA2580009, study PRJEB22360) | human gut metagenome | biome: human gut; feature: human-associated habitat; material: faeces | place: Denmark | collected 2008/2010 | reverse complement strand
GCTTATCGATACCGGTTCTAAAATGGACGAAGTTATCTACGAAGAGTTTAAAGGCACCGGTAACATGGAGCTTCACCTCTCACGTAAGATCGCTGAAAAACGCGTCTTCCCGGCTATCGACTACAACCGTTCCGGTACCCGTAAAGAAGAGCTGCTCACGACTCAGGAAGAACTGCAGAAAATGTGGATCCTGCGCAAAATCATTCACCCGATGGGCGAAATCGATGCAATGGAATTCCTCATTAATAAACTGGCAATGACCAAGACCAATGACGATTTCTTCGAAATGATGAAACGCTCATAAATTTGTCTTATGCCAAAAACGCCACGTGTTTACGTGGCGTTTTGCTTTTATATCTGTAATCTTAATGCCGCGCTGGCGATGTTAGGAAAATTCCTGGAATTTGCTGGTGTGTTATGCAATTTGCATATCAAGTGGTTAATTTTCGCATAGTGCTGGTAGGTTCGGAACGGACTTTCCTTTCTGAATAAAGGTCTTCGTGGTTATACTTCTGCTAATAATTTTCTCTGAGAGCATGCATTGTGAATTTACTGACAGTGAGTACTGATCTCATCAGTATTTTTTTATTCACGACACTGTTTCTGTTTTTTGCCCGTAAGGTGGCAAAAAAAGTCGGTTTAGTGGATAAACCAAACTTCCGCAAACGTCACCAGGGATTGATACCTCTCGTTGGGGGGATTTCGGTTTACGCAGGGATTTGCTTCACGTTCGGAATTGTCGACTACTATATTCCGCATGCATCTCTCTATCTCGCTTGTGCTGGTGTGCTTGTTTTCATTGGCGCGCTGGATGACCGTTTTGATATCAGCGTAAAAATCCGAGCCACCATACAGGCCGCTGTTGGCATTGTTATGATGGTGTTCGGCAAACTTTATCTCAGTAGCCTGGGTTATATCTTTGGCTCCTGGGAGATGGTGCTCGGACCGTTTGGTTACTTCCTGACGCTATTTGCCGTCTGGGCGGCCATTAATGCGTTCAACATGGTTGATGGCATTGATGGCTTGCTGGGCGGGTTGTCCTGCGTCTCGTTTGCAGCAATCGGTATGATTTTGTGGTTCGACGGGCAAACCAGTCTCGCAATCTGGTGCTTTGCGATGATCGCCGCCATCCTGCCATACATCATGCTTAACCTTGGTATCCTGGGTCGCCGCTACAAAGTCTTTATGGGGGATGCGGGCAGTACGCTGATTGGTTTTACCGTTATCTGGATCCTGCTCGAAACGACCCAGGGCAAAACTCATCCCATCAGCCCGGTTACCGCTTTGTGGATTATCGCCATTCCGCTAATGGATATGGTGGCGATTATGTACCGTCGCCTGCGTAAAGGCATGAGCCCATTCTCTCCAGACCGTCAGCATATTCACCATTTGATCATGCGTGCCGGGTTTACTTCCCGCCAGGCGTTTGTGCTGATTACCCTTGCCGCAGCATTGCTCGCTTCCATTGGCGTGCTGGCAGAATATTCTCATTTTGTCCCGGAGTGGGTCATGCTGGTGCTCTTTTTGCTAGCATTCTTCCTCTATGGATATTGCATCAAGCGTGCCTGGAAAGTTGCTCGCTTTATTAAGCGCGTAAAACGCAGACTGCGTAGAAATCGTGGTGGCAGCCCCAATTTAACCAAATAAATGAGGATGTGATGACACAACCAATGCCTGGGAAACCGGCCGAAGACGCTGAAAATGAACTGGATATTCGTGGGTTGTTTCGTACCTTGTGGGCTGGGAAGCTATGGATTATTGGCATGGGGCTGGCGTTTGCGTTAATCGCGCTGGCGTATACTTTTTTTGCTCGTCAGGAGTGGAGCGCGACGGCGATTACCGATCGTCCAACGGTGAATATGCTGGGCGGGTACTACTCACAGCAGCAATTTTTGCGTAACCTGGATGTCCGTTCAAACATGGCTTCTGCCGACCAACCATCGGTCATGGACGAAGCTTATAAAGAGTTTGTTATGCAACTGGCCTCGTGGGATACCCGCAGAGAGTTCTGGCTGCAAACCGACTATTACAAACAGCGGATGGTGGGCAACAGCAAAGCCGATGCGGCGTTGCTGGATGAAATGATTAACAACATCGTGTTTATTCCCGGTGACTTTACCCGCGCGGTCAATGACAGCGTGAAGCTTATTGCCGAAACCGCGCCTGACGCTAATAACCTGTTACGTCAGTATGTTGCTTTTGCCAGCCAGCGTGCAGCCAGCCATCTGAATGATGAGCTGAAAGGCGCATGGGCGGCACGCACTATCCAGATGAAAGCTCAGGTGAAGCGTCAGGAAGAGGTGGCGAAAGCCATCTATGACCGCCGGATGAACAGTATTGAACAGGCGCTGAAAATTGCTGAGCAGCATAATATTTCGCGCAGTGCGACAGATGTGCCTGCCGAGGAATTACCTGATTCAGAAATGTTCCTGCTTGGGCGTCCAATGCTCCAGGCTCGACTGGAAAATTTACAGGCCGTCGGTCCGGCCTTTGATCTCGACTATGATCAAAATCGGGCCATGTTAAACACCCTGAATGTTGGTCCAACCCTGGATCCGCGTTTTCAGACCTATCGCTATTTGCGTACGCCGGAAGAACCGGTAAAACGCGATAGCCCACGTCGTGCCTTCCTGATGATTATGTGGGGCATTGTCGGGGGACTGATCGGGGCTGGTGTCGCATTAACCCGCCGTTGCTCGAAATAGCAACACTGCTGCGGTGAGCGCAAAGGCGCTCGCCGCTTATTCGAAGAGAATCGATGTGAAAGTACTGACTGTATTTGGTACGCGCCCGGAAGCCATCAAGATGGCACCGTTGGTGCATGCGTTGGCAAAAGATCCTTTTTTTGAGGCTAAAGTTTGCGTCACTGCGCAGCATCGGGAGATGCTCGATCAGGTGCTGAAACTCTTTTCCATTGTACCTGACTACGATCTCAACATAATGCAGCCAGGACAAGGCCTTACAGAGATAACCTGTCGGATTCTGGAAGGGCTAAAACCTATTCTTGCCGAGTTCAAACCAGATGTCGTGCTGGTTCACGGCGATACTACGACGACGCTGGCAACCAGCCTGGCGGCGTTTTATCAGCGTATTCCTGTTGGTCACGTTGAGGCTGGTCTGCGCACGGGCGATCTCTATTCGCCGTGGCCGGAAGAGGCTAACCGTACATTGACCGGGCATCTGGCGATGTATCATTTTTCTCCAACCGAAACTTCCCGGCAAAACTTGCTGCGTGAAAACGTTGCGGATAGCCGAATCTTCATTACTGGTAATACAGTCATTGATGCACTGTTATGGGTGCGTGACCAGGTGATGAGCAGCGATACGCTGCGTTCAGAACTGGCGGCAAATTACCCGTTTATCGACCCCGATAAAAAGATGATTCTGGTGACCGGTCACAGGCGTGAGAGCTTCGGTCGTGGCTTTGAAGAAATCTGCCATGCGCTGGCAGACATCGCCACCACGCACCAGGACATCCAGATTGTCTATCCGGTGCATCTCAACCCGAACGTCAGAGAGCCGGTCAATCGCATTCTGGGGCATGTGAAAAATGTCATTCTGATCGATCCCCAGGAGTATTTACCGTTTGTCTGGCTGATGAACCACGCCTGGCTGATTTTGACCGACTCAGGCGGCATTCAGGAAGAAGCGCCTTCGCTGGGGAAACCGGTGCTGGTGATGCGCGATACCACTGAGCGTCCGGAAGCGGTGACGGCGGGTACGGTGCGTCTGGTCGGCACGGATAAGCAGCGAATTGTCGAGGAAGTGACGCGTCTTTTAAAAGACGAAAACGAATATCAAGCTATGAGCCGCGCCCATAACCCGTATGGTGATGGTCAGGCATGCTCTCGCATTCTGGAAGCGTTAAAAAATAATCGGATATCACTATGAGTTTTGCGACCATTTCTGTTATCGGACTGGGTTACATCGGGCTGCCTACAGCAGCTGCGTTTGCCTCAAGGCAAAAACAGGTGATTGGTGTCGATATCAACCAACACGCGGTTGATACCATCAATCGTGGCGAAATCCATATCGTCGAGCCTGATTTGGCGAGCGTAGTAAAAACTGCCGTAGAAGGCGGTTTTTTACGAGCGAGCACGACGCCAGTTGAAGCGGATGCCTGGTTGATTGCTGTACCCACACCGTTTAAAGGCGATCATGAGCCAGATATGACCTACGTTGAATCGGCTGCTCGCTCCATTGCGCCAGTGCTGAAAAAAGGCGCGTTAGTGATCCTTGAATCCACCTCGCCGGTGGGGTCAACCGAGAAGATGGCAGAATGGTTAGCAGAGATGCGTCCAGATCTCACTTTCCCACAGCAGGTGGGCGAGTTGGCGGACGTCAACATTGCTTACTGCCCGGAACGCGTATTACCGGGCCAGGTTATGGTCGAGCTGATTAAAAACGATCGCGTGATTGGTGGTATGACGCCGGTTTGTTCGGCCCGCGCCAGCGAACTGTACAAAATTTTCCTCGAAGGTGAGTGTGTCGTCACTAACTCGCGGACGGCGGAAATGTGTAAGCTCACCGAAAACAGCTTCCGCGATGTGAATATCGCTTTTGCTAATGAATTGTCGCTGATTTGTGCCGATCAGGGGATTAACGTCTGGGAACTGATTCGCCTGGCGAATCGTCACCCTCGCGTCAATATTCTTCAGCCAGGCCCTGGCGTGGGCGGTCACTGCATCGCTGTTGATCCGTGGTTTATCGTGGCACAGAACCCCCAGCAGGCGCGGCTTATCCGTACCGCGCGCGAAGTGAACGATCACAAACCGTTCTGGGTTATCGATCAGGTGAAAGCGGCGGTGGCTGATTGTCTGGCTGCTACCGATAAACGCGCCAATGAACTGAAAATCGCCTGCTTTGGTCTGGCGTTTAAACCGAATATTGATGACCTGCGCGAAAGTCCGGCAATGGAAATCGCTGAACTGATCGCCCAGTGGCACAGCGGCGAAACGCTGGTTGTTGAGCCTAACATCCACCAGTTGCCGAAGAAACTGACCGGGCTTTGTACTCTGGCGCAGCTTGACGAGGCGCTGGCAACGGCAGATGTGCTGGTGATGCTGGTCGATCATAGTCAGTTCAAAGTTATCAATGGCGACAACGTCCATCAGCAGTATGTCGTCGATGCCAAAGGAGTCTGGCGCTGATGAGAAAGATTCTGATAACAGGTGGTGCCGGGTTTATTGGCTCGGCGCTGGTGCGTTATATCATCAACGAAACGAGCGACGCGGTGGTGGTGGTCGATACGCTGACCTACGCCGGAAACCTGATGTCGCTGGCACCGGTCGCGCAAAGCGAGCGCTTTGCCTTTGAGAAAGTTGATATCTGCGATCGGGCAGAACTGGCGCGCGTATTCACTGAGTATCAGCCAGACTGTGTCATGCATCTGGCAGCCGAAAGCCATGTTGACCGTTCTATTGACGGCCCGGCAGCGTTTATTGAAACCAACATTGTCGGGACTTATACACTGCTTGAAGCGGCGCGGGCTTACTGGACTGCGCTGACGGAAGATAAAAAATCAGCGTTCCGTTTTCATCATATCTCCACCGACGAAGTATATGGTGACCTGCACTCGACGGATGATTTCTTCACCGAAACCACGCCGTATGCGCCGAGCAGCCCTTATTCCGCGTCAAAAGCCAGCAGCGACCATCTGGTGCGCGCCTGGCTGCGGACCTATGGTCTGCCGACGCTTATCACCAACTGCTCGAATAACTACGGTCCTTACCACTTTCCGGAAAAACTGATCCCGCTGATGATCCTCAACGCGCTGGCGGGTAAACCGCTGCCGGTATATGGCAACGGGCAGCAAATCCGTGACTGGCTGTATGTTGAAGATCACGCCCGCGCGCTGTATTGCGTGGCGACCACCGGGAAAGTCGGTGAAACCTATAATATTGGTGGTCACAACGAGCGTAAGAATCTCGATGTTGTGGAAACCATTTGCGAGCTGCTGGAAGAACTGGCTCCGAATAAGCCGCACGGCGTGGCGCACTATCGTGACCTGATCACCTTTGTCGCTGACCGTCCGGGGCATGATCTGCGTTATGCCATTGATGCTTCGAAAATTGCCCGTGAACTTGGCTGGCTGCCGCAGGAAACCTTTGAAAGTGGAATGCGTAAAACGGTGCAGTGGTATCTGGCTAATGAAAGCTGGTGGAAGCAGGTGCAGGACGGCAGCTATCAGGGCGAGCGTTTAGGTCTGAAAGGCTAATTTTCAGCGGAGGCAAACATGAAAGGTATTATCCTGGCGGGCGGTTCCGGCACCCGATTGCATCCGATTACGCGCGGCGTATCTAAGCAACTGTTGCCGATTTACGATAAGCCAATGATTTACTATCCGCTGTCGGTGCTGATGCTGGCCGGTATCCGCGAAATTCTCATCATCACTACGCCGGAAGATAAAGGTTATTTCCAGCGCCTGCTGGGTGACGGCAGTGAGTTCGGTATCCAGCTGGAATATGCCGAACAGCCCAGTCCGGACGGCCTGGCGCAGGCCTTTATCATCGGTGAAACCTTCCTCAACGGTGAACCTTCTTGTCTGGTGCTGGGCGATAACATCTTCTTCGGACAGGGCTTCAGTCCGAAACTGCGTCATGTTGCGGCGCGCACGGAAGGGGCGACGGTATTTGGCTATCAGGTGATGGACCCGGAACGCTTTGGCGTGGTGGAGTTTGACGACAATTTCCGCGCTATCTCGCTGGAAGAAAAACCAAAACAGCCGAAATCAAACTGGGCGGTGACCGGGCTTTATTTCTACGACAGTAAAGTCGTGGAGTACGCAAAGCAGGTGAAGCCGTCGGAGCGTGGTGAACTGGAGATTACCTCCATCAACCAGATGTACCTCGAGGCGGGCAACCTGACCGTTGAACTGCTCGGGCGCGGATTTGCCTGGCTGGATACCGGCACTCACGACAGCCTGATTGAGGCCAGCACTTTTGTGCAGACAGTAGAAAAACGCCAGGGCTTTAAGATTGCCTGCCTGGAAGAGATTGTTTACTGTCGCGGCGGGCTCGATGACGAGGGTGTGAAGCGTGCTGCCAGTTCATTAGCGAAAACTGGCTACGGCCAATATCTGCTGGAGTTACTTCGTGCCCGTCCGCGCCAGTATTGAGCCACTAACCTGGGAAAACGCCTTCTTTGGTGTTAACAGCGCCATTGTGCGTATTAGCCCTGACGCGGCACTCCTGACGCCAGACGCCTTAGCGCCGTGGTCACGGGTGCAGGCCAAAATTGCGGCATCAAATACGGGTGAACTGGATGCTCTGCAACAGCTGGGATTCTCCCTGATAGAAGGTGAAGTTGATTTGGCACTACCCGTGAACAATGTCAGTGATAGCGGTGCAGTAGTGGCACAAGAGACCGATATTCCCGCATTACGTCAGTTAGCCAGCGCCGCATTTGCGCAAAGCCGTTTTCGTGCGCCGTGGTATGCGCCTGACGCCAGCGGTCGCTTTTATGCACAGTGGATTGAAAATGCCGTGCGCGGCACCTTTGATCATCAATGTCTGATTTTACGTGCGGCGTCCGGCGATATTCGCGGTTATGTCTCTTTACGGGAACTCAATGCGACAGATGCGCGAATTGGCCTGCTGGCTGGACGCGGTGCAGGTGCTGAGCTAATGCAAACGGCGCTAAACTGGGCGTATGCTCGCGGTAAAACAACTTTGCGGGTGGCGACCCAGATGGGCAACACCGCCGCGCTTAAACGATACATACAAAGTGGTGCGAATGTAGAAAGCACCGCGTACTGGTTATACAGGTGATCACATGATTCCATTTAACGCACCGCCGGTGGTGGGAACCGAACTCGACTATATGCAGTCGGCAATGGGTAGCGGCAAACTGTGCGGCGATGGTGGTTTTACCCGTCGCTGCCAGCAGTGGCCGGGGGGACACTTTTGCACGGCCACACCCAGCAGTGGCTGGAGCAACGTTTTGGCAGCGCCAAAGTGTTACTGACGCCGTCCTGCACCGCTTCGCTGGAGATGGCGGCGCTGCTGCTCGATATCCAGCCTGGCGATGAAGTGATCATGCCGAGCTACACCTTTGTCTCCACCGCCAATGCCTTTGTGCTGCGTGGCGCGAAAATCGTCTTTGTGGATGTTCGCCCGGACCCCATGAACATCAACGAAACGCTGATTGAAGCGGCGATCACCGACAAAACGCGCGTTATCGTGCCGGTCCATTACGCGGGTGTGGCCTGCGAAATGGACACTATTATGGCGTTGGCGAAGAAGCATAATCTATTTGTGGTGGAAGATGCCGCTCAGGGCGTGATGTCCACTTACAAAGGGCGTGCGCTGGGAACCATTGGTCATATTGGCTGCTTTAGCTTCCATGAAACCAAAAACTACACGGCGGGTGGTGAAGGCGGCGCGACGCTGATTAACGATAAAGCGTTGATCGAACGAGCCGAGATCATCCGTGAAAAAGGCACAAACCGCAGCCAGTTCTTCCGTGGTCAGGTCGATAAATATACCTGGCGCGATATTGGCTCCAGCTATTTGATGTCCGATCTGCAAGCAGCGTACCTGTGGGCGCAACTGGAAGCAGCGGATCGTATCAATCAGCAACGTCTGGCGCTGTGGCAAAACTACTACGATGCACTGGCGCCTCTGGCAAAAAATGGGCGTATCGAGCTGCCGTCGATTCCCGATGGCTGCGTGCAGAACGCGCATATGTTCTACATTAAACTGCGGGATATTGATGACCGGAGCGCGTTGATTAACTTTCTGAAAGAAGCGGAAATCATGGCGGTGTTTCATTACATTCCGCTGCACGGTTGCCCTGCGGGGGAACACTTTGGTGAGTTCCACGGTGAAGATCGCTACACCACCAAAGAGAGCGAGCGCCTGCTGCGCCTGCCGCTGTTCTACAACCTGTCGCCCGTCAATCAGCGTACGGTAATTGCGACTTTGTTGAACTACTTCTCCTGATATGTCGTTGGCAAAAGCGTCCTTGTGGACGGCGGCCAGTACACTGGTCAAGATTGGTGCCGGGTTACTAGTCGGTAAGTTGCTGGCGGTGTCATTTGGTCCGGCGGGGCTTGGGCTGGCGGCAAATTTCCGCCAGTTGATTACCGTGCTCGGCGTGCTTGCCGGGGCTGGCATCTTTAACGGTGTAACCAAATACGTTGCCCAGTACCATGATAATCCGCAACAGCTGCGCCGCGTGGTCGGCACTTCATCAGCGATGGTACTTGGTTTCTCTACGCTGATGGCGCTGGTTTTTGTGCTGGCAGCTGCGCCAATCAGCCAGGGATTGTTTGGTAATACCGACTATCAGGGGCTGGTGCGTTTAGTGGCGCTGGTGCAAATGGGGATCGCCTGGGGCAACCTGTTACTGGCGCTGATGAAAGGCTTTCGCGATGCCGCAGGTAATGCGTTATCTCTGATTGTTGGCAGCTTGATTGGCGTTCTCGCGTACTACGTCAGTTACCGTTTGGGCGGTTATGAAGGGGCGTTGCTGGGTCTGGCGCTGATTCCCGCGCTGGTGGTAATTCCTGCCGCCATCATGTTGATCAAACGTGGTGTCATCCCGTTAAGCTATCTGAAACCCAGCTGGGATAACGGTCTGGCAGGGCAGTTGAGCAAATTTACGCTCATGGCGTTGATTACGTCGGTGACCTTGCCTGTTGCTTACATCATGATGCGTAAACTGCTGGCGGCGCAGTATAGCTGGGATGAGGTGGGGATCTGGCAAGGGGTGAGCAGTATTTCCGATGCCTACCTGCAATTTATTACGGCATCGTTCAGCGTATATTTGCTGCCCACGTTGTCGCGGCTAACGGAAAAGCGCGATATCACCCGGGAAGTGGTTAAATCGCTTAAATTCGTCTTGCCGGCAGGGGCGGCGGGGGGGGTTTTCCTCTGGGTGGTGTTGCCATATTACCGTCTGGTTGCTGCGTGATTTTGCTATCTGGCTGCTGTTGTCGAATAAATTTACCGCTATGCGCGATCTCTTTGCCTGGCAGTTGGTGGGTGATGTGTTAAAAGTGGGCGCTTATGTCTTTGGTTATCTGGTGATCGCCAAAGCGTCACTGCGGTTTTATATTCTGGCGGAAGTCAGCCAGTTCACTTTATTGATGGTATTTGCCCACTGGCTAATCCCTGCGCATGGTGCACTGGGCGCGGCGCAGGCCTATATGGCAACCTATATCGTCTATTTTTCTCTTTGTTGTGGCGTGTTTTTACTCTGGCGTAGGCGGGCATGACTGTACTGATTCACGTACTGGGATCGGATATCCCTCACCATAACCGAACCGTTTTGCGGTTTTTCAATGACGCGCTGGCCGCGACGAGCGAGCACGCGCGCGAGTTTATGGTTGTTGGCAAGGACGACGGCTTAAGTGATAGCTGTCCGGCGCTTTCTGTGCAATTTTTCCCTGGGAAAAAATCGCTGGCGGAAGCGGTCATCGCGAAAGCAAAAGCTAACCGTCAGCAGCGTTTTTTCTTCCACGGTCAGTTCAATCCCACACTGTGGCTGGCTCTGCTGAGTGGTGGCATTAAGCCCAGCCAGTTTTACTGGCATATCTGGGGGGCAGACCTGTACGAGCTTTCCAGTGGCTTGAGATATAAGCTTTTTTACCCGCTACGTCGCCTGGCGCAAAAGAGAGTCGGCTGTGTATTTGCCACCCGCGGTGATTTGAGCTTTTTTGCCAAAACGCATCCAAAGGTGCGGGGAGAACTGCTGTACTTCCCGACGCGGATGGACCCTTCACTCAATATGATGGCGAATGATCGGCAACGTGAAGGGAAAATGACCATTCTGGTGGGGAACTCCGGTGACCGCAGCAATGAACATATTGCTGCCTTGCGCGCCGTTTATCAGCAATTTGGCGATACGGTAAAAGTGGTGGTGCCGATGGGATATCCGCCTAATAACGAAGCGTACATCGAGGAAGTTCGTCAGGCGGGGCTGGAGTTATTCAGCGAAGAAAATCTACAAACTCTGAGCGAAAAACTGGAATTTGACGCCTATCTGGCGCTACTTCGTCAGTGCGATCTTGGTTACTTTATTTTTGCCCGCCAGCAGGGCATTGGTACGCTGTGCTTACTGATTCAGGCGGGCATTCCTTGTGTGCTTAACCGGGAAAATCCGTTCTGGCAGGATATGACGGAACAGCATTTGCCGGTGCTGTTTACTACCGACGATCTCAACGAGGATATTGTGCGTGAAGCGCAGCGCCAGTTGGTGTCGGTGGATAAAAACACCATTGCCTTCTTTAGCCCGAACTATCTGCAAGGCTGGCAGCGGGCGTTGGCGATTGCCGCCGGGGAGGTCGCATGAGTCTGCTGCAATTCAGTGGCCTGTTTGTTGTCTGGCTGCTCTGCACGCTGTTTATTGCCACGCTGACCTGGTTTGAGTTTCGCCGTGTGCGCTTTAACTTCAATGTCTTCTTTTCATTGCTGTTTTTGCTCACCTTTTTCTTCGGCTTCCCGCTGACCAGCGTGCTGGTTTTTCGCTTTGATGTTGGTGCCGCGCCGCCAGAAATCTTGTTGCAGGCGTTGCTTTCTGCGGGCTGCTTCTACGCGGTTTACTACGTCACCTACAAAACCCGCCTACGCAAACGCGTTGCTGATGTACCGCGCCGTCCGCTGTTTACCATGAACCGCGTGGAAACCAATCTCACGTGGGTGATCCTGATGGGCATCGCGCTGGTAAGCGTCGGCATCTTCTTCATGCACAACGGCTTTTTGCTGTTCCGGCTTAACTCCTACAGTCAGATCTTCTCCAGTGAAGTCTCCGGCGTGGCGTTAAAACGCTTCTTTTACTTTTTCATCCCGGCGATGCTGGTGGTCTACTTTCTGCGCCAGGACAGCAAAGCGTGGCTGTTTTTCCTCGTCAGCACGGTCGCTTTTGGCTTGCTGACTTATATGATTGTCGGCGGCACTCGCGCCAATATCATCATCGCATTCGCTATCTTCCTGTTTATTGGCATTATTCGCGGCTGGATTTCGTTGTGGATGCTGGCGGCGGCGGGCGTGCTGGGGATTGTGGGCATGTTCTGGCTGGCGTTAAAACGCTATGGAATGAATGTGAGCGGCGATGAAGCGTTCTATACGTTTCTCTATCTCACTCGCGACACCTTTTCACCGTGGGAGAATCTGGCGTTGCTGTTGCAGAACTACGACAACATCGACTTCCAGGGCCTGGCTCCAATTGTCCGCGATTTCTATGTCTTTATCCCTTCCTGGCTGTGGCCGGGTCGCCCGAGGATGGTGCTGAACTCCGCCAACTACTTTACCTGGGAAGTGCTGAATAACCACTCCGGACTGGCGATCTCGCCTACGCTTATAGGCTCACTGGTGGTGATGGGCGGCGCGTTGTTCATCCCGCTCGGGGCGATTGTTGTTGGACTGATCATCAAATGGTTCGACTGGCTGTATGAGCTGGGCAACCGCGAGACTAATCGCTATAAGGCTGCGATATTGCACAGTTTCTGCTTCGGGGCGATCTTCAATATGATCGTGCTGGCGCGTGAAGGGCTGGATTCGTTTGTCTCACGCGTGGTCTTTTTTATCGTGGTCTTCGGCGCATGTCTGATGATCGCAAAACTGTTGTACTGGCTTTTTGAAAGCGCCGGACTCATTCATAAACGAACAAAATCATCGCTCCGGACGCAGGTTGAAGGATAATAATGAATAACAACACCACGGCACCGACCTATACGCTGCGTGGCTTACAGTTGATTGGTTGGCGTGATATGCAGCACGCCCTCGATTATCTGTTCGCTGACGGGCAGCTTAAGCAAGGAACGCTGGTTGCCATTAATGCCGAAAAAATGCTGACCATTGAAGATAACGCCGAGGTCCGGGAGCTAATTAACGCTGCCGAATTTAAATATGCGGATGGCATAAGCGTTGTACGTTCAGTACGTAAAAAGTACCCGCAGGCGCAGGTTTCCCGCGTTGCTGGGGCCGATCTCTGGGAAGAGCTGATGGCGCGCGCAGGCAAAGAAGGGACACCGGTATTTCTTGTGGGCGGTAAACCTGAAGTGCTGGCGCAAACTGAAGCTAAACTGCGCAACCAGTGGAATGTGAATATCGTTGGCAGCCAGGATGGTTATTTTAAACCCGAGCAGCGTCAGGCGCTGTTTGAACGCATTCATGCCAGCGGAGCGCAAATCGTCACCGTTGCGATGGGATCGCCAAAGCAGGAGATCTTCATGCGCGACTGCCGTCTGGTGCATCCAGATGCGCTGTATATGGGCGTTGGCGGGACCTACGATGTTTTCACCGGTCACGTAAAACGCGCACCGAAAATCTGGCAAACGCTGGGGCTGGAGTGGCTCTACCGCCTGCTTTCGCAGCCGAGCCGCATTAAGCGTCAGCTTCGTTTGCTGCGTTATTTACGCTGGCACTATACCGGCAACCTCTGATTTTCCTCTCTTTGTAAAGCGACGAAGTGGTCACTCCGTCGCCTGTCTGCTTTTTTATTACACAAAGCATTCAAATTTTTAATGCTTTATTTGCCATTTCTCCTGAATTACGAAAACATTCGCAACACTCGATGTACCCATAACGATAACCGGTAACACCGGAAAGCATGCAAACACAACACGAGGATTTATGGCAGATAACAAACCAGAGCTACAGCGTGGGCTGGAAGCTCGACATATCGAACTCATCGCCCTGGGGGGCACCATTGGCGTCGGCCTGTTTATGGGGGCCGCCAGTACCCTGAAATGGGCCGGGCCATCCGTATTGTTGGCCTATATCATCGCCGGGCTGTTCGTCTTTTTCATCATGCGTTCAATGGGCGAAATGTTGTTCCTCGAACCGGTTACCGGTTCGTTCGCCGTTTACGCGCATCGTTATATGAGCCCGTTCTTTGGCTATCTCACCGCCTGGTCTTACTGGTTTATGTGGATGGCGGTGGGGATCTCAGAAATCACCGCCATTGGCGTTTATGTCCAGTTCTGGTTCCCGGAGATGGCGCAGTGGATACCCGCATTGATCGCGGTGGCGCTGGTGGCGTTGGCGAATCTGGCTGCGGTGAGGTTGTACGGCGAAATCGAGTTCTGGTTCGCGATGATCAAAGTCACCACGATTATCGTGATGATTGTCATTGGCCTGGGCGTGATTTTCTTTGGCTTTGGCAATGGCGGGCAGTCGATTGGTTTTAGCAATCTCACAGAGCATGGCGGTTTCTTTGCGGGTGGCTGGAAAGGGTTCCTGACCGCATTGTGTATTGTGGTGGCGTCCTACCAGGGCGTGGAGCTGATTGGCATTACTGCCGGTGAAGCGAAGAATCCGCAGGTGACGCTGCGCAGTGCAGTAGGCAAAGTGCTGTGGAGGATTCTGATTTTCTACGTAGGCGCGATTTTCGTTATCGTTACCATCTTCCCGTGGAATGAAATAGGCAGCAACGGCAGCCCGTTCGTACTGACTTTCACCAAAATCGGCATTATTAACTTTGTGGTGCTGACGGCAGCGCTTTCTGGCTGTAACAGTGGCATGTACAGTTGCGGACGTATGCTCTATGCACTGGCGAAAAACCGTCAGTTACCGGCGGCGATGGCGAAAGTTTCCCGTCACGGCGTACCGGTTGCGGGTGTGGCGGTATCTATTGCTATTCTGCTAATTGGCTCATGCCTGAACTACATCATTCCCAATCCGCAGCGTGTGTTTGTCTATGTCTACAGTGCCAGCGTGCTTCCGGGGATGGTGCCATGGTTTGTGATATTGATTAGCCAGCTGCGTTTTCGTCGTGCGCATAAAGCGGCAATTGCCAGCCATCCGTTCCGCTCAATCCTGTTCCCTTGGGCCAACTACGTAACAATGGCATTCCTGATTTGCGTTTTGATCGGCATGTACTTTAATGAAGATACGCGTATGTCGCTGTTTGTCGGCATCATCTTTATGCTGACGGTGACGGCGATTTATAAAGTTTTTGGGCTTAATCGCCACGGTAAAGCGCATAAACTGGAGGAATAAGCAGCAAAACGCACAAACCGTAACCAAACGCGCAATTTATTTAAAAAGGGACTAGACAGAGGGGTGGGAAGTCCGTATTATCCACCCCCGCAACGGCGCTAAGCGCCCGTAGCTCAGCTGGATAGAGCGCTGCCCTCCGGAGGCAGAGGTCTCAGGTTCGAATCCTGTCGGGCGCGCCATTTAGTCCCGGCGCTTGAGCTGCGGTGGTAGTAATACCGCGTAACAAGATTTGTAGTGGTGGCTATAGCTCAGTTGGTAGAGCCCTGGATTGTGATTCCAGTTGTCGTGGGTTCGAATCCCATTAGCCACCCCATTATTAGAAGTTGTGACAATGCGAAGGTGGCGGAATTGGTAGACGCGCTAGCTTCAGGTGTT